>Ga0325405_1002878_pt1 | contig 17764 bp, 7 predicted proteins | sample PopdelMetagenome_21_FD_205663 | JGI IMG/M metagenome (GOLD analysis project Ga0325405, IMG submission 205663) | Populus deltoides microbial communities from Bellville, Georgia, United States - Xylem-Control-R2 | ecosystem: Host-associated > Plants > Phyllosphere > Stem > Wood/Secondary xylem...
GATAATTTTAATAACATATATATATATATATATATATATATATATATATATATATATATATATATATATATTGCTTTATTATTATTTAAGATATAAATGGTAGTAATATTATTGGATCAACGTCATATCCGGAGGCTAATAAATTCCTTCTTCTTAGCCCTTTCTATTAAGACCTCGGCATATCACATGGAATTGATGCCTCCATAACAAGACAACGTTTTCTTCTCTTGAATTTAAACCCTTGTGCTTACACGTTTACAATCAGAACTAGTCATGTAATAAAACAACAAGACTTGATATCATCATAGATTTTGGACTATGCAACAACAACACATTATTTCTTAGGGTTTTTAATTTTTTTACTTTATTCTGTCCTCGATATATGTTTGGTATGGGAGTGAAGGATATCAAGAGTTATCCTTCTAATTTTTCAACTCATTTACTCGTGTTTAGTACAAGTTCGGGGGAGGAAAGATTTCATGGAGATTAACATTTTACCCAAAAGGAGTCAAATGTCAACCTAACCTCACACACACACACACACACACACACACACACTTAATCTTAATAAAAAAATAACAAAATATCTGATTATTTACAAGATTACTATTATTTTTTATTTTATGACCGAAGAATCTTCCCAATATTAATATTATAACTTCGTCATCAAGCTAATAATTACTATTTTGTCTTTAAAATAATACTATAATCTTGTATAGAGCTAAAACATTCACAGCTCATCGAACATCTTATTTGCAATTCAAAATATATAGAGCATTATGTGATCTCGCAAAGTATAAAATTATGTGATCTCATAAAGCATAAAATAGTCATGCACTGTAGACAATCCAACATGTGGCTTTACCAAATGTTTCATCAAGAAAAAAGTCTTTGAGACATCAACTTTTCAATACCAATGAGATCGCACCACAACTCTCTCAATGTTTGATTTCCCCTCTATAATGATAGCATTTTCCTCCTTGATCTCATCAATCATCCTGTCTATATCAAAGGACTCCAATAACTTCCTAACTCTTATATGCTCATTTGTTAGAGAATCAATTCCAAAACCTAGATCCCTACACTTTGGATAGTCCATACAAACAAACTCTATCTCCTTCTCATTCTGATACTAGAATCGCCACTAACAGCTAGAGGCTCTCCAAATGAGTCAATAATAAAAACCATCTAACAAGACCACTCCAAAACCCACCATCCTTGACATGGACTCTGGTAAGGCAACAATCATAACATTTCAGCACGAGAAAGCAGTAGAAATCAACCCTCGCATCTCCATCTGGATGCACCCTACCATTTGTTTTTGCGCTTGAAATTATGTTTTGATGCATTTTAAAAGCATATTTTGCTTAAAAAATCATCAAATTAATGCATTTTTTAAAATTTTTTGATGATTTTGATATACTGATGTCAAAAATAAATAAAAGATTTGAAAAAAAAAGTCATTTTGATACATTTTCAAATGAAAATCACTTTTAAAAAGCACCCTACACCACAATACCAATCACACACTTATACATCTGGGGAAGGAAGCTGCCATGATCAGCTGTTGAAGGATCTGAATTAATCAAAATATCATTAAGCTTAATAAGAAGACTGTGAAATCCCCTTAAAAAAGATGGTATGTTGATTCCTCCACCATCAATGGGCAATAGACATTTTATCAACATGCACACCCTGCCTACCTAATAGGAACCATCTCCTTAACTGTCTCCGCTTTCTGATGCATAGTTCTAGTTAGTATCTAACCTATAATGGGCACATCATTAATGTTCCAACCTCGGGGGAATCGCACCCTCTCAGTAGCCATCTTCTCTTTGGGATGTGTAATTGCAATACATTTTAAGCTGTCAAAGTCAACAATATCTACACAATTTATAGTATCGCCAATCACAAATCTTTAAAGCATATATTGCTTCTTCAAAATGTTTCTGCATCTGCTTACAACCAAAGTGACTGATGACAAACATGAAAAGGCCACATCATAAAATGTGTACCAGAAAAAAAATAGTGGACCTGAAAAACATATATCAAATGAAATAAATTAATGGTTTTCACATGTTGGCAAGATTGTGACATTTCATAACACTCTAATGATTGACATTTGATAACCCTTGCAAATTCTAAACTACATCACATTTTTTGAATATTCTTTAGTTAGTGTTAAATTTTTATTCTTCGGATAAGTACAATATGAGAAAAAGATGTCAAGACTTGAATGACATTAATCCAAAAATAAATAAATTCTAAACTACATCATATTTTTTTAATATTCTTTAGTTAGTGTTAAATTTTTATTCTTCGGATAAGTACAATATGAGAAAAAGATGTCAAGACTTGAATGACATTAATCCAAAAATAAATAGATTATTCCTATAACTTACATGGTTTAAGGAGAAGCAGGATTTCAAAGAGCCACTGAGAAAAATCAAGGCATCTCCAACGAGATAAGAGTGAAGAGGTAATTTTTTGAATAGCAGGGGTTGAGCTAAAAATAGATGAGATAAAAAAGCTAAGGTCTTTCTAATATTTAATTAATGGTTTTTTTAATAAAAAAGTCTAACTTTTTTTTTTGAAAAATGAAAGATTCTAGCAGCATAATAAGAGAAAAATCAATTAAAAACACTATATTTTGGTTTCAATTTGGGTTTATATTGTCATGAGAAGAGAGAGAAATTGTACATTAAACAAAGAGATTTTTTTATGTTGTTTGTTTGAGTTCATGATATATTATATATGTGAATAGTTTGGTATTTATGTTCAATTTAAAATTTTTTTATTGGCTTGCGATAGATTGTAATTTTTCAAACTATAGTGGGTAATTACACACGGATCAAACTACATGATGTTAAAGGTTAATTTCCTTAAAAAAAAATTAAAGGAAAGGAGAGATGTTTCAAACTAAAGGACATAGATATGAATTATTATTTTTTCAAAATAGCAAGTTCTCAAAAATATTTTGAGAAACTAGCACAACACTAAAATGTTTTAGGAAAATAGCATAACTCAATGGTTTGTGCTATTAGAATAGCCTAAACCGCTTAATTTTTTAAAAATATACAGGTTGCATTATTAGAAACATTGCAGTCTATAGGTTGTGTTGTTCTCAACAACATAATCAAAGTGGATTGCGGTGTTCTAAAATGTGCAATTCATTAAAATAAAAGTACTCTATGTCTCTTTTTTTCATTTCTCTTTTGCCTCTTATATGAAAACTCTTTCCTTTCCATTTTCAAGAAAATTACAATGACATTTGTAGAAACAAAAAACTAATTGATGATTAGGAAGCTTCAAATCATCATTGAAAGGATACAAATCAAGAGAGAGAAGTTGTGCACTGAAAGGATGTAAAACAAGAGAGATGAGTTTCTATATTTATACAATGTTATTGGAGACAAAAATCGATTAAAAAAACAGAAAGCTATAAAGGCTTAAACAAAAAGCTAATAAAATGAGTGCTATTATTGATCTGGATCTTACCATTGTTTCCATTGGTGATTTGATGATGAATCCATTTAAAGAAAAAATAAATGATATGATCAATGCAAGGGTTGGACAATCAGATTTGATTTTTGGTTTAATGTTTTCTAATATGCAGTTTTACTTTAACAAGCATAACTCTCAATTTAAATGTTGGATTGGACTGAAGTTTTACTAGAAGTTTCTAAAGATATTTTTTTATGTTGGAGTAAAATTCAGGTTAATCAAAGTTCATAAAGGCATTCCAATACGGGCTAGAAGTTGCTGTATATATTTAGCTATTTGTTTTCTTATGATTTGTGAACTTTTTATTTAGTAAGGACTCCTTTTCTACAAGGACAATATAGATGGAAGCAATTGGGATTATTTTAGCAAGGGTTTCTATGTCAACTACTTGTGTTTCCTTTTCTTTTATGAATTTCCTCGTTGACAAGGTTTCCTTATCATTCAAGAATATCAAAAGCAGTTTTGGGTTTATATTTTCTAATTCATAATTTTACGTTAACAAACATATTTTTTTATCCAACCTTTGGATCAATTTTATATTTTCTCACATGATTCTAAAAGCCTTGTTTTATATATGTTTAAAATTTCATAGTGATCAGACATCGAGAAGACCTTGTGATATGATCTAGAAGCTATCGTGTGAGATTATATTAGTTTCCTAGTTGATTTAAGAATCTTTTTTCTATTTTATTTAGAACTCTTTTGTTATTTTTTCAACATTGTTTATGATGTTTTACCTAGTATAAATAGGGTTGTTTATCTAGTATTAGGTTTTTTTAAAAAATAATAAGAGATTGATTGATTATTCAGAAATAAAACTTGCGTGTGAGAGTTTGCCCCTTGCTCTTGGTTCCTAATGGAACTACTCTGACTTATCAAATAATTAACCAAGGTTCATGAAATCTTCTATACTTATTGTTTGTGTCTCTTCATGAGTGTTGGGTGGGGATTTAGTTTCTATAATTTTGGTACCTTGATATAGGTTATTATTGTATCAAGCTCAATCATAAACTTGAAGCTAGCTTTTTTGGAAATGGTTAATTTGACTATGGGTTTTTTTTCTTTATATCAATGGGGTTCACATTAAATAAGGTTGAGAAAAATAACATTGTGCACTTTAAATTAAATGACAAGTCTCATCTAAAACATCATTGTGAAGATAGAAGCACAAAATAAATAATAAAATACTCATAAAAGGAAAAATGAGGATATTGTTCATTCTGTTTTGAAGACATTGTTCATTGTCTTCTCCCCTCATCTAGCTAAGTTACGTAACATGTGGATACCCTTTTTCAAACCATTTGATGCCCTTTCTCTCTTGTCAAACCAGGTAAAAGATATTCTCAATCTCTAATTTCATGTACCATCTGCAGCCCCAACTCCTTCTTTGTCTATTTGTACCTCTGAAACTCTCTGTAAACCCACACCAAAACTCCTACCAAACCAGCCAATATCAGCGAAAACAGTTAGGTGCCCAACTTTTCCAGTCTCCAATTCATAAAAGAATAAGTGTACACCATGATTAATAATGGTAATAAGTTCCTAGGCATCAATGGTGTTGATCTCGCCAACATAAAGATTCTCATGCCTTAATTTTCGCCTATGAAAAGCCTCTTAAAGACCCCTACCCAATAAGAGAAAAAAGAGTATTAGAAGAGAAAAAAAAACTAGAAAGAAAAAAGAAAAAAAAAGAGTTTAAAGGATAAAAGGGATATAGAGAAAGAAAAACAAGACAGTGAGGAAGAAAAGTAAGGTAACAAAAAAAAAACACTACCTTCTTGGTGATAATGGAAGCCATCTTCACCCGTATAATTGTTATCAGTTTGTCATTTCTATTTTAGTCCAAACACACTGAGAACAACAATAACAAAGTGTTACAATGTTATCAAGCCTTAATAGCAGTTCAAAAAAGTGGTAGAGCATTGAAGGGTTGTCAAAAAACTAATAATCTCTAATAACAACATTAACCATTTCTTCTAATGATCATGGGGTATTCTCTAGGAGTAGAGATGTTCCAAGACTTATAATCACCACCCATGGAGTGATGTCCCCTAAACTTTACCTCAAGTGCATGGGTTTTGACAAATAAAACAGGGCAAAAAAAAAATATTATTTCCACAAGAAGGAGATTCAAGTATCAATTTATTAATTTTTTTATATTATTTAAATAGTCCCAAATCATTATAACTAACTAAAAATCAAATGTAAAAGATTTCAAGGGCTTGGATTTCATCAATTGAATTATTTCAATGAGTTTAAACCTAGTTGCTTGCATTTATGTTAAGCTAATTACAATGATCAAATTCTTTTTTTTTTTAATATGATATCCTTTTTCATGAAATAACATCTATACATATATTAACTTTATGTCCAGTGTTGTCATCATAGAAATTAATGTAAATTTATAATGCTTTGTGGAATTTTTGAATGATGTCATAAAGATGTGTATTTATTTCTAAACTACACTGCCAAGGTTGATGATTCTATGAACTAATCTTAAACTTTTAACTTTTGATACTTCTCTCAATATCTTAAATAAGCAATTCATTGCCAATAAATTGCAAGAATTAAAACCAAAATAATCAAATTGAAATTAACAAAGGATAATCAATATAACCATATTCAATTCATTTCAAGAATTCAATGACTACATCCTAGCCTTAGAATAAATAAAAACTAGCAAATCATAATTTATAAAACAATCAAATTATTTCTTAAACATAAATGTAAATTCAACATCCTTGATAAAAATTCAACAATTAAAAGAATTAAAGAAATAAGAACTCTGAAATTGCAGAAACCCTAAGCTTTGCTCTTCCCTCAGAGTTACAGCTTTCCCTTCCCTATGGTGTGGCTACTAGGATGTTATTCTTCTTCTTCTTCTAGGGTTTTCTTAATGTATCTCTATGATAAAGCCTATTCCCCTTTTCTATATCTAAAAATCCCTCCCCCTAAAACTATTCTCCTTTTCTTTTTAAAATAGATTTATGGTGCTAAAAATTTAGAATTTATGGTTAACCTGCTTCTAGCTCAATTTAGGGTACCAAAATGATATAGTTTGGATTCAGATCCTTCATAAAAGTTTTAGATATATTTCTCGTATTTGCAAAGCATCTAGTATTGATTTATTCAAACTTCTAAAACTTTAGATATAGGCTGAAAACTAAAACAAGATCTAGAATAGAGTAATTTCTAGAAAAATCCAGGCTTCTCTATCACTTCTAATATTTGAGCTTCAAAATGAGAAAATGGGTTTTAGGCTCTTCATAAAAGTTTTAGGCATATATTTTAGATTTCTTGAAAGCTAAATAACACTAAAAACCAAGCTATGTAACTCCAATTACCAAAAATTGAATAATGTTTTGGTTTGACTAGATCAAACCAATTAGGATTTGCTCTCTAAGCTTAGCTAATTTTCTGCCTCTTCATATCATCCCAATTTCAACCTAATTCAATAATTGAACACATGAAAAGTACCAAGAACTACCAAGAATTAAAAAAAATATAAAAAACAACTAAAACTCTAGAAACATGCAAAACACTCTAAATCAGAACAAAATAAGATACTGCAAAACTTTGTCAGTTTTTTGATAAGTTAGAGTAGTTTCATAAGGAACCAAGAGTAAAAGCAAACTCTAATACACAAGTTTTATTTGAAATAATCAATCCATCTCTTATTAAAAAAAAAAAAATAAACCTGTTAAATAACCTTATTTATAATAGATGAAACATCCTAAATAATTCTGGAAAAATAATAAAAAAGTTTTAAATAAAATAGAGAAAAGAATCTTAAATCAATTGGAAAACTAATACAAATCCTACATAATAGATTTTGGATCATATAGCAAGGCCTTCTTGATATCCAATTAACCTATAATGTCAAACCAACATAAAACAAGACCTTTGAAAACTTTTGGTAAAATTTTACTCGATCCAATGGCCACATTGAAAATTATGTTCGCTAGTATAAAAGTATGCATTATAAAAAAATAAACTCATTGACGTTTAAGTAGAAAAATAAGTTGAATCTGCAAGTCTTGTAGGAAATAAGGCCAAATATTTTGAATTAACTCATTGAATGCCTCTTTAACCTTTTTAACTCTTAACCTAGTAATAGGCTCAATTGGTACCTCTAATAGATCCTTTGGTGATGCTTGCTGATTTGTATTAAGTTAGGTTTTTTAATAACCATAATACTAGATAGTGATTTTTTTTTTCTAATTTTACCAATTTCACATATAGTTCATTGTGATGTCGAGGACGATAGTCTTGTTACAAATCCTATTAATATGATTGTTATATGATTATAGGAAGGTCATAAATCGAATGGTATATAGGTGGAAGATGTAAGTATACTTTTTATTATGTTCAAGCATTTTAATATTCAATTATGTTCACAATATCACAATTATACTAATATTTATATTATTTGCTTGCTTTTCAAGCCAACGATAGCATCTATTGTTGGCACCATAGACAAAGATCTACATCCAGGTGTGGTGCTATACATTATATAGGTAGGTTTATATATCACCTATCTGCCACATATTAGAATTGGTTATGACTTTATTGGTGTATTGATTAAGAGATAAAGGCTTGAGACCCATATGTGTCATCTTTGAGTAGGTGAGATGACGCCTAGACTCCAGGACATTGTTATTCTTCTTGGCCTACCCATTAATGGATGACCTATGACTTGTGGGTGGTCAATAAACAAGGAGGATATATGCTTATGCATAGTAGGACATGCTCCCCCAACTTGTATGTTAAAAAGGCATGCCATCAAGCTAAATTGGATTGGAAAAACTTTTTTTAGCCCACATCCTAATGATGCGAATGAGGATTGTGTGCAAGGTTGTTAAAATAGCGAGTTGACTCTTAAAATCTTACGATTTTACGAGTCAATATGTATATAACGTGTCAAATCGGGTTAAAACTCGAAATCGGTCAAAATTGGTTAAAATCGGTAAAATCGGACCGATTTTACGAGTTTGACCGATTTTGACCGAGTTTGACAGATTTCAAGTTTTAACTCGCAAAAGTTAAAAAATTTACTGCCTCTTTATCTGAGTCCCCTGACACTCCACTACATAGTCCCCACTCCCTAGTCTCCCCTTTCCCCGTTGCCTAAATCTCAAATTTTCAATCTTAGCAGATTAACACTAGCATTAGAGGATCTTGGGTATGAGAAAGCTTTATACTGTATTTTAGGTCAGAAATGCATGCTCGGAGGATCGAAACCATGGGAAGACAGAGGTAGATGGTGATGAATCAAATGAGTAAAATAAGAGATAGGAATACTTATATAGAGAGAAATATTGTGTTTTAGACTAATCATTTGTTAACTACAAAGAGAGACGACAAAGACTCAGAGAGAACTTGAAATACATGTCTTGCTTGGTGGGATATTTGGACATTATTTCTAAGATTTGTTACTAACATAAAAAAGATGGAAGGTGAGGTAGCATGAGATTAAATTGATGTCATTTTGTATGTTTTTGTTCTCGTTGTCACGGGTTCACTGTATTGGTCTTTGTTAAAAAATTTTTGAAGTTGGTGATATACTTTAGAATGTTGTATCATCTCACTAGTTGCCTGCAGTGTGTTCAAGACATGTCCTCTAGAAAATGTTTTGAAACTCTATCAATAAAACATAGTTGTTCAATCTTATTTTTTTATTTTTTTATTTTTAAGTTATTTAAACCATGTATGAATTTTTATTTGAATTATGTATTTTAAGGTGTTTAGACTTTTGTTTGTTTATTTCATTTTTATTTTAATTGTGTTATATTATTATTTACTACTTGACTGAAATTGTCAATATATAAATAGTTAAAATATTTTTCTTGTGATTTTATGATTTTACGATCCAAGTTTACGATCCGAGTTTATATTATATATTTCATGTCGTATCAAAAAAACGTTTTTGACAACCTTGATTGTGTGGGTATATTAAAGCATAAATCATGCATATGTTTAGCAACATCTTCTTTCCATGCATGACTAACAATGTAGTGTCAATGATGTGTTTTCTATAATTAGAGGTTTTTGATGATATTCATGGATATAGTTGGGGGTCGACAATTCTTGTCAATCTATACTGCTGGTTAAGTCATTAATGCATGATAGGGGCCAATCAAGTTAGGTGGTTGTTTGTTGTTTTTGTAAGTATAATAATATAAACAAAGTGTTTTACTTTATCTTCATTTATTGTTATAACAAAACATATAAGCAATTTATAATAGTTAGTGTTTTTTTAATATATAATTATAGTCCTAAGAGCATCTACACGTTAGGTGTCCTCAAATTAGAGGTGAGAAATGATAGGTCAAATCTTTAGGCTAACACTCCTATTAGGAATGAAGTAATATATATTCTTAAATAGTTTTTCATTAGCACATAAATTATAATTAGATAAAACTCGTAATAACTTTGTGATTTGCAAGGTCAGGTGGTGTAGCAGTATAATCTTTAAAGATAATCTAACTCAGTTCCTGTCATTTATTATAATGAGCTGGATAGACAATAGTTGCATCAAGTATGGGTTATAAGAGTTGATTTGTATATTTTTATTGTATTATTTTGTGTCAAATTATTTATAATATGATACCTTGCTTTAATATTTTAATAGGTTAAGTGGAAACCTTACTATATGAGGATGGGCTCCTGGTTGCTCCTCATATTTGTAGAATGGGCAAAGACACAAAGACATAATATTAAGTTTTCTAAAACACATACAGAAATTGATAGAAATTTTTGAGATTCCCAAACTATCATTAAATAATCTAGGATTATTTGGAGTTTGAGCAAAAATTACATTAATATTAGTTTTTTTTTTTTTTTTTACAATATGATAGACTCTTCAAGACTAGGTTGTTATAAACCACACTGATCTTGAAGAGTTTCTCAAACTTAATCCATATAAACCAATAGTTCAATAGTTCAATATATTAGTTGGTTTAAGCGATAGTGTAAGAAATATCACTCAGGAGCAAGAGTGCCAACATTATATGTTTAAAATGCTTATCTTGTTTAATCTAGATTACAATTTCAAATTCAAATATCGATGCAAGAACGAGGTAATTCAAATTTCAATGCAAGGATTGAACAAGGTAAAACTCTTGCGCGCTTGTGCACAGGAGAGAATATTTTCGGCTCACCCAACAAAGAGATCAATCACATGTTAGAGAAAATTGTCCATGTCTAGCATACCTGTTATCTCAAGGCATTGGATCCAGCGCTATTATCTAGTTTATCAATTGTCTTTGAAATTTGTAGCTGGTCAACTACCACAGAACATTCTATTTTATTTACAAAAAGTTTTAGAAAGTGTCTGGAATGGTCATCAAACTTGCTATTTTATTCTGAACGCCTAGTCCGAAACCATACATCAAAATGTAAGGTTCACAACTTGATTTCATCGTCAACAAATCTCTTAACACCTCACCCTTATATTTTCTACAAAATACTTCTGAAATACATGCAGGCACCACAGATAATAAGAGAAAAAAATGAAAGTGAAGTGGGCGTGACAGATGAGTGGACGCCCACATAACTAAAAACCTATGCATAAATGCTAAGTCATTTTACACCATAGTTATTGTCTATTTTGAGCAAAGAATTGAGGGATGTGCTATTGAATCGCTGAGCAAAGCCTCGAATCACAAGAGCGATGACATCCCGCAAATGTCTCGAGTGGACCATCAGGTCTACTTCATTCTCACTATCCACAACAATCCTAAGCCGATGCTGGTCATTTCGGAAAAGCCCCACCTGAAAAAAAAAATCTTTAACCTTAGCTATTCTGGTAGTAGTGAGATTGGGAAAAGCAATCTATTAGTGGACTAAAAGTGCTTTAAGTTTAAGCTCCGATTATTGACAAAGCTAAATAAATAAATTGTGAGCAAAACACATTATTGTGATGTGGGAAGAGAGCAACATAATGTGAGATGCATTGAAAAAGACAAAAAAAACAGGGGCAATTTTCTATTTTTACCACATCAGAGTACTTCTAAATTCATTTACCAAACTGTCAGTACTTCTACATTTATAGTATAATGTTTGTTAAAGTTGACATTGAATTGATAATTTAAAGCAAAATTGGTATGCGATTAGACTGAATGAAAACCTAAAACGAATTCCTTCTTGAAATCATGATAAGAAACAAGTTTGGAATAATACTGTATGCCACGGAACAAAGTAAGCAAGGTGTATACAAAATTATTAAAGTTCAGACACAAACTCACATGAAAGGGAGGATCATAACTTCCACGAATTTCAGTAGTTGGAAAAGAAGTCTTAGAACCAGGCTTCACAACTTTCACTCGTTTCCTATTAACTTCTAGTATTCTTCTCTCAAGACTAAGACTACCCTCTCCAAGAACCTGCAATATTAACAGTAACAATAAAATGCTATATTTTTTTTTATCATTCCAACTTTAACCTCAAAATTGCAATGACATGGAAAAACCTTTTTTGGAGAACGGTCTTTGTCACATAATGCCTGTATACAAAGATTTGCAGTCAGTTCTTGAATAATGTAAGAGAATACACATAAATGAGCTGGCTTGGACAGTCAAGACTATTGCAATTGTCATCTTCAAGCAGTCCTTTCATGACAAGCAATAATATATAAGATCTGAACCAAACAAAAATAGCAAACATGGTAATTCAGGCAAGCATCTCTCTCATACTTCCACAGAGAAAACCCAAAAGAACAGAAGTCAAAATTCATCCTCCTATCCTTCTCCCCTCCAATTAAGAGTTCTAGAACATGAGATGTATGTTCAAAACACCTCCACCAAACCTTTATAACTCAACAGAAAAGAGGCCAAAAACAGCTTCAGTTAAAAAGAAAAAGAAAAACTACATTAAAACCAATCTTGAAATACTATTCTTTACATGAAAGTATAGTTTGGTACATTCTGAGATGCATAATTTACAATAAATTCAACAAATACAAAACTGAAGATGTACAAGAAACATCAGCAACTATACCAAGAGCACCAAAAATCAATTAGTATAGAGGAAATTATATTCATCACAATACTTAAAATATACACACCTCAAACTTCACAGATCCAAGTTCAATCTTCTGCTTAACTTCTTTAAAAACATCAGGCTCTGAAAGTTAATCATGCCAAAATCAGGGGGGGGAATTGATGACAGACAATCAAAAAACTTAAGAGATTATACAGGATTAATCATAATTAGAGAAGGTATTTCACATAAGTGAGTGGGGAAAAACTAAACGAAACTAAGGTAGGACATGGACATGAAAACCCATTCATAAAGCTTGCTGTGGGTTTGTCCTTGGAGCAGGACAAAAGAATTGCAAGTCAAATCTTGTCTGTTTATACATCAAATTCAACACACACGACTCATTTCTTAATCAATACATTATTTAAGATTTTAAAGTTCACTGCAATTTGTCCCCAAAAGAACACCCAGTGGCCATTTCCACTTGGAGTGCTCTAGTCCAAGCAATAGAAGGGCTTGTGGGATTTAAAGATGGAAGGAGATACCCCATTGTGTGGTCCAAAACCTGTCTTAGGTTCTGTTGAACCAAAAAAAAATGTGGATGATTTCATGTCACATGACTGATCCGCCATGAAACTTGCAATGCCAGGCTTGCTCAAAGCCCAATCAGCTAAAGTTGAACCAAGCGGCAAATACTATAAGATGGGTGTCCAGCAGAGTTCAACCAGGAAATCTTTTAATTTCCTTTTCTTTTTCAACAAGGCACTTCCTAAATCTTTTCTTCATAAAAGCAAGGCACATTAGATCCTATTTTCCAAAAACAAAAATAAAAAAATTGAATGAGCATGATATATACAAACTAAAAAACTCGAACCCTCTCTTTTTCTTTACTTTGTTTGCCCTAATCTCTTTGCTTTTCAAGTTCCCAATCCTAGTCTCGATTTTGTAAAATTTCTGGAAAGTTGCTTCCTATATATTTAAAATGAGATGTTCACTACTCTACCACCTAAATACCCAATAAAAAAGTTACACCTTCGTGACAATTACTGAAAGATAAATACTATGATTCAGAAATCAACGGAGAAATTTCAACAGAAACAAGGCAAGCTCAATTGCAGCAAACTTTATTTAACTCTTAAAAGGAAGGTTTTATTATCGTTCTATCTAAAATAAACATCACTTATTCCCGAAGCTAAACATAAAATACATGATTGTTATTGAGCTTGATGTTGATGATAAGAAACAAATTAATTTCATATTAAATATCAACTATAGTAACATAAATTTCATCCGAACCAACCTATGTTCTTCCTGTTTTAAATCCATGACTTTCTATCTTCTTTTCTCAAAATTTCACTTAAATACATATAAGGAATCTCTATTTTAGACATTGTTTCACACAGATACTAGTGCTCTTTTGGTTGGGTATTGTTCCACAGTTCCTTCTAGGGTTTAGGCTAGAATCAGAGGGATTAGATAACTGTAAAAATTCAAACCCTGCTGAACCTGTTTAGGTGACATTGATTTTATACCAACAACAATTTGCTAAATTGTTTAAAATAAACAGTGGGAAAGGAGAAGTACAAGTAGCAGAGTGAATTCAAGCATACCAACTGCAATTGACTCTGTTGATGCAGACACCGGTTGCCCCTCAACACCATCGTCTCTCACAGGAGTATAAATTGCCACCAGCCTGTACCCCACATCATCAACATTAGCTTCATACATCCTTCCCACCTCCCCTACAAGATCAAATAATTTTCCAAGTCAAATACAACATTCGAGTGGAACCCACCACCAGCAATGAAACTAAATGAAGAGATTACTGTCAACAAATATGTCCATGTGGAGCTTTTTGTTCGAGTGTATGGTTCCAGCATTTTATAGAACAATTTAATGGTTTTTCAGCTGTCATACCTGGAATGGAGATTAGATCGGGACTACCAATCATTGATCTAAGCCACTGAATTCTACTTTTGCCTTCTTTTCCTCCACTGTAAATGCCTCTAACAGCATATAAGTTGGTGTGAAAACCCCTACCCTCAATCTCCAACTTATTTATTCTAGGAATCCCTAAAATCAATCAATATATCAATTACTTAAACAAGAAGAAGAGTTCATGAGAACAAATACCAAATAATATAAGAATGCAATCCAAGTGTTAGGCATTCAAGAAAAATTGTCAATAGCAGCAGGTACAATAAAATCTTAGCAACGAACATGTCAACAAAAAGAAAAGAACAGAAACTTTCATCAATGAAAAATCTAAGAAAAACAACTATTTGTAAAATTATGCAATAGATAATCAAAAGGGACATTAAAGGTTCAGGTGTGAATGCTCTCCAAAATAATGGGATAGTTTGAAATAGACACGCACACATATATACACACATAAAAGGTTCACCCTTTTATTAAATATTTTACTAACAGATGTGTCAATCTATGATAGATCTTAGATAATCCATGGTAAATGTTACATTAATAGCAAGATTTACTTTATCATGACTTAAAAAAACTTCCTCTAATATTGTAACATTTAGTAAAAAATACAGGTATCCCTAGTGTTAGTGTGTGTTTGTGTTTGTGAGTGGAGAGAGAGCGATATAACACTACTTTCACAACATTTAGATTAAACAGACGACTTTAACCTGAATGAGGAAATATCCAAGCATAAGTGAAACATTTGCAACATGTGATTAATAGTCAGTTCAGAAATAGACATCCATAGTTGGCCAAAATGTCAAAAAAATATTAAATTTGGAAAAATTAAATCAAGAAAATGGAGTGTGTTACTTAAAAACCATGTCCCATCAGAATAAGTACATACATCTCATGGAGTGATACAAAATTTTGAAATCAAATTGATGGAGATAGATTAAAATATGAAATAATTTCGCCTGAATAGATAAAAAAACACAGTTTAAAGCAAAAGACCTGGCAACACAGCAGCAGTCTCAGCATATGCTAGTTCACTCAACCTTCCAAAGACATCAGTCACAATACATTCACATCTGAAACGTCTACCGATATCTTCAAACTGCAACTTGTAAGAACAGGAGTGCTGTGCAGGCAAGAGTTCAAAAGAGCCATCCCCTGTCACTGTTGAACAGAACCTGCAGCATCTTTGTGTCAAATGAGAGAATGACAATAGCTAAGGACTTGTGATGAAATTCAAGAGACTGGAAATATTTCTGACTTCATTGCATACATGCCAAATTCTGAAACAGAAACCAGCCATCTAATGGTTATGCATGTCATTTCACCAATAGCCAGAAAGTATACCAAAGTGTTTTAGCATCTATTTATTCAGATTCCCAATAGAAGTAAAATGATTTAAAAATGTTTGCCTTCATACAAATTTTGGTTCCAGTAAAAAGAAAATCGGGTTAGATACATGTTGCTGTTGTAATATGAAAAAGTTTAAAACACTTCAATTGCATTGACCCTTCATAAATATACTTTAAAATTTTGCTAAGGATATAGGGAAAGAATGCCTAACAATACTAGTTATTATTAGAAATCTAACAGGGAAAAAAAACTCTAAAAGAGAATTTTGCATTTCACCATTGGTATTTGACTTCTTTTTTGTACTTGCTCCAAACATTTCTTTGGGTTTCACTCTTCGGGATCACTTCAACAGCAGTAAGGACATCACCTTCAATTGCCTTTCCTGTGAGAGCAACCATTTCCACTTGTGGAAGCTCTGGGACAAATAAGAAATATAGTTTAATTTGCATGATGCTCCCAAGGAGATGTAGCCACAACACAGTATACAATAGAGCATAGCATATATAATGTTCAGCAACTATATCAATAAAAGCAACAGGGTGGAAGAGAAGAATGTAATGCAGCAAGGAACGCAAAGAATCAAAGAAGGGGGACAGATATAAGGTCACATCTGTCTGCAAACGAGTACTATATGCCATGTTCAACAAAATTACCTTGCAAATAAGAGCTTCGATAAGAATTTGGAAAGAGGAATGGCTACGCGCATGGATCATTCTTGCAAGGGTTTAGGAGCTAGACCTGTCTTCTAGATAGACTTATGTCTAGATAAATTTATTACTCTAACTAGCCAAAAAAGCTAGTTCATGAGAAACCAAAGCTCAAGAAATTAGGACAATTTTTTCATGGTTGTTCAAAAACTTTTGTTGGTAACATTACTAATCCTGCTTTTTAACATAGTAAAGCCAATTGTCTTTCTAATTTCATGAGCTCTAGTTTCTCGAGAATTAGTCTTATTGACTAGGTTGAAATAATAATTTGATGTAAATATAAATCTACTCGGAAGGCAGGTCTAGCTTCAAAACCTTTGCAAGAGTTACTACAAAAGTTTTTGAACAATGATAATGACAATCTTGATTGTCATGAGGAAATTCAACCACTTGAGTACATGACGATCTTGCAAGCAACAAGAGCAAAGTTTGAAGGTTTCTGAGTTACATCAGATTCTTGGAAAACAAGGGGAAAAGGTTGAAAAAATAAAAGGAAAGATTTCGTTGTGGATCCATTTTACAGGGACCATCATGCGAGTACTCATAGCACTCTGATGAAAACCCTAAACTCGAATAAATAGGAATCAAAATCCTAGTAAATGCCATCAACGATTTTCCCATTAAATTAAGGACAAAATCCAAAATTACTAATAAAAAGCAATCTCCCATTTCCCGATTCAACTTATGAACACAACCCAAAAAAGGATACAATCTTACACTGCTTAATTTAGATCAAAGTACAATCTCATGCTTCTATCCTTTTCCACACCTCCCCCAACATTCCCAGCTAGTTTGGACTTCAGGTTGACTGAATTGAATCCATACAGAGTATGGTTTCACAGAAGATATATTCATCAACGGAACTCACCTAAAGTTGTAAGTTGTGCAATGAGATAATTAGAGCACAAGGCAATGGCTAGAGCCTGCTGACTAGAGGTAGTTGTTCAGGAATAGTAACTTCTTTATTCAATTCCATGTAACTTTGTTTAAGAAATCAAAAAGAGCACAGTATCATAAATCTAGGACACTCCCTCCCATGAATTTCTATTTTACCTTTCAAGGCTTCTCTTCATCTACACAAAAAACAGGGAAACTAAGATAATATAAATCTTGTGAATGATAGGCTAGATCCTGCTGACTAGAGGTAGTTGTTCAGGAATAGTAAAGAAATCAAAAGAGCTCATAAATCTAGGACACTCCCTCCCATGAATTTCTAATTTACCTTTCAAGGCTTCTCTTCATCTACACAAAAAACAGGGAAACTGAGATAATATAAATCTTGTGAA
>Ga0325405_1002882_pt1 | contig 17745 bp, 6 predicted proteins | sample PopdelMetagenome_21_FD_205663 | JGI IMG/M metagenome (GOLD analysis project Ga0325405, IMG submission 205663) | Populus deltoides microbial communities from Bellville, Georgia, United States - Xylem-Control-R2 | ecosystem: Host-associated > Plants > Phyllosphere > Stem > Wood/Secondary xylem...
CTCTCCCTCTCCCTCTCCCTCAAGTTTCATAAACGTTATGATTATGTAATAATAATCTTAGCTAGAAACAAAGGGTGTCTAGGTCACAGTGCTTCTTGAGTTGTTTAAGAACTTGGTTGGGATGTGCTTAATTACCCTCGATGAAACCAGAAAACATCAGGATTAATGATATGGGATTTTTCTCTATTGTGTGGCTCGAAGATTGCTTTAGCATCTAGGAGATGATGCGCCATTGACTTGAAAGGATCTCAGCTTGTTTTCGAGTCACCGTATAGTAGTTGCAATAAGAAAATGATGAGAGATCATTTCGGAGTTTGAGAAGGGAAAAAAAACAAACATCAAGGTAATTTGTTAGAGTAGTAGAAGATTAATTATTAATGAATTAACTGGACTCTCGAGGATTTTGTCGAATCCAATGTACTTGTTTGCTTGTTTGTTTATCAATGCCTTCATACGGCCTGTAAATGGACAAAGTCCAAGAAAGCTACAACTTTGTGCTGTGTTTGCGAACATATCCATTTACCTATTTCCCTTTTTCTTTCTCTTTTTTTTTCTTTTTGTCGATTCTCTCGACTCCCTTCAATCCGAAAGAACTTGTAGACTTTTGGTTTTTCACTCTATTCAACCCTTCTCATTTTGCTTGGTGTCTGAGGGTTAAGTGACAGGAGTTCAAAAAGGGTTATAACAGTGGTCATAAACCAAGACCTGAAAATTACACTGCTTTGTACCTTGAACTGTAGTTGCAGCTAGCTATTTTACTCTGAAAGCAGAAACAGCAATACTGCTGCATTAATAATATATACACAAGCTAGCAAGTAAACTCCTTGTGGGTAAATTCCTTGTTGATTAAAAGTTTTGTTTGTTTCCACAGCTCAAGCCTGTTCTAAAAGTGTTGATACCGTTACAAGACACTAGTTAGCTTTTGTTGATCCTTTCTATTTGAACTGGCACTGCCACCAGTTAGCTTGAGCCGCAATTTTTATATTGCCACATATGAAAACATGGCAACATTCAAGCTGCCATGATCACGACTGGTCTATGTGATCGATGACTACTTGCCATTCATAGATAATTAATTAGCAACTGGCTAGTTCTTGTACAAGCTAATCAAATAATCTTTGAATGTCAACAAAAACGTAGCTCTCCATCAAAGTTATGGAGAGAGTACACGAATATATGTCTAAAGTGCTAACCATTGGTGCATAATCCAAAATTTATTACAAAACAAAACGGCAATCGCTTGATTTTCTTTCTCCTCTTGGTCAAAGGCACTCTCTTTAACAAAAATCGTAGCTGTGACAGCGAGTGCTGACCATCCAATCAATTATTGACATCAAAGAACAGTGTAAGAATATATAATAAGCATTTGAAAGCTTGGACTGTTGCTTACTTGATTGGAACAGATTGCTTACTTGATTGGAACAGAGAATACCTCACAGCACAGCTGAACCATATGAACATGACAATACTAGGAAAACTTACATTTTGTGATGAGGATATCCTTTGCTCGTCCTGTTTTGTTTCGATAGATCCAAAAATTAATTTTATTAGACCACTAATTCCAAAATCACACTTTGTGAAAGATTGATTATTATATATTATAATTATTATTATTATTGCACTCGTGTGTGAGGCAGGTGAACAGTCTTCTCAGCTTCGACTACATGGATTGTAAAATCATTAAGGTTCGTTTGGGATTGCTAGTGATCAATATCAGTACGTATAATTAATTCTTGCAAAGCATTTTTTGAGATATGTTAATCTCATGAGCAGGCACGTATAATTAAATTGGATAAAAATGATTTTATTGGATGGCAAAAAATAATTTTATATTAATCAAAATTAAATCTTATCTTTAAATAGTTTTAAGAGGGCAGACCAATCAATATTGTCTCAGTAAAAAAATAGGGCAAAAACAAAAATCCTCATTGTATTAACAAAGATAAAATTGTCAAAACAAAAACAAGTAGCCTTATTCAAGATGTAAAAATCTAGCTAGTTTGATGTGTTTAAACTGGTCCGAGATCGATACTCAATGTATTAAAAAACAAATTCCACCTCAATTGCTAGCAGCAAAAGTATAGAACAACCAATTTCAACATTAAATTGAAAGACTCCATTTTTATTTTTATTTTTATTTTTATTTTTTTGCAATAGAAAACAAAAGTTGGAGGTGTTTTTTTAATTAGCATAGGTATGTGTACTCAACAGAGAGCGTACACAGACTGTTTGAATTAAAATAATGAAACTTGATATTAAAAAAAATAAAAATGGCTGCCCAGAAACAATTGCTATAATAAACAAAGTGGACGAAGCCAATGAGAGGAAAAAAAACACAAACTTGGACGGCTTTTTTGTTTGACACTTCCTTCAATAAAATTATTGCTAGTCACATACCAGTACGGTCTGGCCCATGAATCGAGGCCCAGTTTCTGGAGTGAGTGAATTACCATGTTGTCCTAGCAACTCTGTAGCAGTTCTTGAGTACGTGGACAGGAGAGAGAAAATTGCTAGAAAAGAGGTGTCAATCGGACACGTTCTGACCATGAAAAGTTATAGACTCATTCACCTGTTAAGTCTTTTTATTATTATTTTAGATAAGCTAGTTGACTCATTTTCTCAGGTCCAAGCGTCTGAACTTTTTTTATATAGCATTTTAATTTTTAATTTTTAATAAAATTCATTATAATTAAGATAATTAAAATGATATTTAAATATTTCTAATTTTTTCATAATTTTCAAATAAAATTATAGCTTTTATGGTAATATTAGGAATTACTTTATGAATTATTATATATGAACCAAATATATAGAATTTAAAAAATGTTCATCAATGTTTAATAAAAATAAAATATCAATTTTTTTTTTATTTTTTATTATAATTATTTTTATAGTTTTCTCAGTTTAATTATTCTTTTATTTTTTAAATCCTATCACATATAAATTATGGAGTCATGATATTGCACGAAAAATGTTTATTGCATGATATTTTCATAATTTAAATTGTTGTCTTTCTTATAAAAATATATTTAAATTGCAACATAACTAAATCAAAATAGATTTTTAAAACTGCCTCACGATATTGCACGAAAATAATTTAGTTTTGTTGTGCTAGCTGGATGGTCTTTCTAGAAAACTCAATTGAGAAAAAAAAACAAAAAAAAAAACCTTCATCAATAAAGAAAGATATGCTAAAAAATGATTGATAAAATAAACAATTCACTAGGAAAATTATCCATATAAAATTTTCAATAATAACATGTATTAAATTCATATAGCATTTATATATATCAACATTTGATGACGGCTCTGAAAACCTTACAAAAAATTATGTTTTTTCCAAGATTATTATGCGTTGGAAAGAGTAGAAGGTTAGGTTAGAAAAAAATACGTGCGAAACAATTTTTATTTAATTATAGATTTAAGTTTAAGTTAACATTGATGATGGAGGAATAAAATATATAGTTTTAGCTAGGAAATTAATTATGTTGTGTGTCTGCAAAACTTAGAGAGGAACAAGATGATTTATTTTTATGAAGAAATAAATGACTTGCCTTGGGTTGGTGATGAATGGACCAGATCTGACTATAGATAGTACTGTCTGTATAGGAGTGTAGCAATTAATTCTATTAGAGCTTTTAAGGGCTCAAAAAAGACTCTTCTCATGCTAATTCTCTGGGTTCTTCAAATGAAAATTATCAAAAAATTTTGTTTTTTAAATATTTTTTTGTTTAGAAATGTATTAAAATAATATATTTTTTTATTTTTTAAAAAATATTTTTAATATTAGATGTAAAATTATAACTATATGAAAATTAAATAAAATTAATTTAAAATAAAAAGATTAATTTCTTTCAAAACAATCCACTAACAAGAACATGCATTGAAAGTAGATCTTTACCGTCACATCACTCCACTCGCTTTATTCACCCAGTTAGCTAATGGAACGGAAACATTAAAATCATGGAAAGAAAATCATCACGTTTCCATTAAGAAAAATCAAAATGCATCGACCAGTGAATGCAAGGCACTTCTCAAGCCGAATGAATTGGAGCCAGCTAATACGACATTGGATTTCCATGGCTATAACCAGCAAAACCATCAAACCAGAACCATGGTTAAGGAAACAAAGAGCAGTGATAACCACACATTAATGAGAGTTTAGCAAAGCAAATTTACAGGCATCTCCCAAGCTCAATGACCTGAAGCCAGCTAAGAAAAAAACATTGGACTGCCATGGTCAGGATTAGCAAAAAAACATTACGAACCCATAAAAATTAAGGGAAAAAAAAAGAGAGAGAGTTATAAAATGGCCCCAAATTCAAGGTTGCCTGCCACGTTAATCCTAGCTGTAAAATTTCGAAGGGATAAGAGTAGATGGTAAAAACAAGTAAGAAACCACACTGAATCAATGAGCCAGCACTGAGTGTAACGGCAACTAGATCCTCTAATCGCAAAAGACAAAAACATCCCATGAAGGTTTAACACTTTAAGAATAGTAATTAAGGGCCATTAAACGGGGTTATTAAAACATTGCTATTATTCTTAGTCAAACGAAAGACTGAACTAAGTGTCTGGTCTCACGTGACCGAGAATCCTCAATTCCAAGACTCTTTAGCCGAGTCAGCAGTGAAAAACACAGCCTCCTATTGGTTGAGCACTCTCCCGCCGGGCCGACCTTTCCACGTGTAGGAATCCTACGTCCCCATTTACGTAGCTCCTCGTTCAAAATATCTTGCCTTCTCATCCGGGTTTCTCTCTATACACCTGTCGTTCAGCCAGCATCTCGTTAAACACGCGCTCCACCCCTGCGAGGAAAAACAGACAGCACGATCTTAATTTAGACCCTGAACTTTATGAGACTCCCAGATAAGTCTTAAGCTCTGAAAGGACGAGCTTCTGATTTTGTAGCCATCCACAAGTATTTTGAAATTTTAGTAAATGGTTTTGAATTTTGAAACATGATTTAACAGATAAACTCTTGAATCAGATTTTAAATATTAAGTTAATGATTTAACAGAAATGAATTGTGGCAGGGACAGATTTTTTTTATTTCAATTGGAGTCTTAAATGTTCAAGAACAGTATCAATTGAATCCCCCTCTATATACCTTTTAATTTATCTTATCCAAATTGTATGCTTACGAATGAAAAATTAGATTATTTTATAAGTTACTAGGTCTTGTTAAAAATTGTTAATGAATTTATAGCAAAGTCATTCGAAAATATCCACAAGCTCAACCAGACATAAAAAGAAATAGACTGAATTGAAATTTAGTTTATACAGCGAGGACTAACATGAAGCAAGCCCAGACAAAATATTTGGAAATTAAAGATTAAAAAATTAAATGGGGATAGTGGACCGGGTTAATGGGTATTACGGATTAATTGGGATCCTATATAAAGAAGCTGTTTTGGTATCCACCCACAAACTCGACTGTGCTGGCTCTGTTATCTCCCCATCTCCCTCCCTCTCCCTCTCTCTCGTTTCTTGAATCCTCCCATTTCCTTTCTAGTACCAAGAAAAACACTTTGTGTTCCTCTGATTCCCTAACAAAAGCTCCTCTTCACTTCCTTTGTCTGAGTGAGTGTGTGCAAAAGCAGTTTGTCTGTACAACAACGGCGGCGGCGGCAGAAGAAGGCAGTACAGCTGGTGATTCTAAACATTTTATTCCTTTATTATTCCCTTTCTTTTTCTCTCCGGTAAAGCTACCAACTTTCTTTCAAAGAGACTTTCACTTTTGCTTCTTTCTATTACTGCCGTAGTTCTTGGTGTCTCCTCTGTCTTTCCCTTCCAGTATCACTCCCTCACTCGCCATATCTTCACATTTCTCTACTCTTATAGCTCTTCCCTGTATAGCGTCTTTAAACAATCCTCTTGTAACTTTCCTTGAAGTGTCTCGTCCTTCAATAACCACAACAGGGTCTCTTTATATCCATCTCCTACCTATCTTTCTCTTTGTTCTCCTCGTGTCCAGTCTCAAAAAGAATCTCTGTATCTTCTTTTGAGTCTTTCTTGTATTCTTACACCCGTCCTTCCTGTACACTCCCGGCTTCATTTTCCGTGCTTTGCTACGCGATAAAAAAGAAACCCATCATGAAAATGGATCATCCAGTCAAGTTTACTGAGCATAGAAACCAAACCAAACTTTCAGCCCCATTTTTGTCAAACCCGGTCCAATACTCAAAACCACCAAAGATTGTACGGATATCAGTAACTGACACATACGCAACTGACTCTTCAAGCGACGAAGAAAACGAGGTTTCAAGAGTCTCTTCTCGTAAACGACATGTGACAAGAGTCAAAAAGTTTGTCAATGAAATTACGATAGAGCCATCAGCACCACCATCAAGAACCGCTGATTGTGTCACAAGCGACACCGGTTTGAGGGCCAGACCGTCGAGGAGTGCTAGGAAGAAGGTTGGCGTTGATGTGTCTCAGGCGAGACGGTTGCCGGCGACGGCGGTGGTGGGGAAGAAGTTTAGAGGGGTGAGGCAAAGGCCTTGGGGGAAATGGGCGGCCGAGATTAGAGATCCTTTGAGACGTGTACGGCTGTGGCTAGGTACTTACGATACTGCTGAAGAAGCTGCTATGGTTTATGACAATGCGGCAATTCAGTTGCGTGGAGCTGACGCGCTCACTAACTTTGTCACTCCTCCGGCGAGATGTTCACCGGCTGCAGCCACCTCCGGGTACATATCCGGTGATGAGTCAAATAGCAACCACAATATTAACAATGACAATGTTAATGTTAATGTTAGCTCTCCAATTTCAGTGCTCCGGTTTAGTGAAGAAGCCGAGTCTCAAAGTGTCGGTTCAAGCAGAGAAACCCGAAAGACCGGAAATGAAGTCCGGGAAGTAAAGGAGGACTCCTGTGTATCGGAAACCTTTTCCGACTTTTCGGAGCATAATTCCTCTATCGACAGTCTGTTTCCTCCAACAACTGACATTTATGAATTCCAGGGTTCAGTGAGGGGTATTTTTGAGGAAACAACAATTTTTGCTGATGGTGGGTTTTTAAAAGATGATGATTTTAGGGACATGGATTTGGATTTCGGGTTCGGGTTATCTAGCTGGAACGTTCAAGACCATTTTCAAGATATTGGTGATTTGTTCTGGTCGGATTCTCTTATAGCCATTTGAAGATGGCAATAACAATATATGAACGGCATTTCTCGTACCGGCATCGTCAATTTTGTTTCGGCGAGAAGCATATATCGGTCGTGTTTTTTCCCATGTAGCAGCTGTACCAATTTTGTTTGTTTTTTGTTTTTATTCTCTTTTGTTTTATGTAAGAGTTTATTATGTGAAATATGAGTGTTAGTAATATAAAAATTAACTCCGTCACAGTAACGGTGGTGGTAGAGTTTGGCTCCTTGTGCCTTTTGTGGCGTTTTATTGACCTTTGAGAAGGCACATGTCCAGTGCACGTGACTTGTCACCATTTGTCTTTGAAAAGAGAAAGCATGCTATCAGCTAGTGGAAGACAATCTTACCAAAATAATGTAAGGTACATTTCGAATAAAGTTATGAAGGCCTCGTGTGATTTTTATTTTTATTTTTATTTTTATTTTTATCAGTCGGCTGTGTTAGTTTTTGTTGGCTTGTAGGTTTCCTTTCTTGTGTCCAGTCAGGACATTAGGATGGATAAATACTTTTGTTAATTTAGTGATTGGGAACACGCATCTAAACCCTATTTCAACAGAAAATTAAATTGATTTTTTTTATTATTGTTGAATTGTTTTAATATATTGATGTCAAAAGTAAATCTTAAAAAATAAAAATTATTATTTTAATATATTTTCAGTAAAAAATATTTTAAAAATTAATTGCTATCTAAAAATATTTTAAAAGGTCTCTTTAATTCAAAAATTGATGATATTTTCAGAAATCAATTGAAACCATAAAAAAAAACTAATTAATTTGAATACAAGAAACTCTAATTATACAGTATGATTTGGGGTTAAAAATATCTTAATAATCCAATATAATTTATTCTCATGTAACCTTTCACTATAATCTAATTGAACTTGGACATGTGGGATATGTTCATTTTTTTTAAAGAAGAGTTATTCAAATGGGGATCTTGAAGAAACATTAATAAATGGAAAATAACAACAATAAATACACTCAAATTAGTGTGTGTGTGTATATATATATATATATATAAAAACCCAAATCAAAAGAAAGCAGAGAAGCGTGTGTTAGATTTGATATCAAGGGAGTAAAAAAAAAAGAAAGGGAAATCTGTTGTATATTTAACGAGATATTTGATATAGGATTTGGCAAGAATTGACGGCATTTAGGATGTGCAAGCCCAGGAATGGCAGCTGCTGCAGCCTACCAGATAGCTAGCGGAGTAGTGATCAGTCAAGCACAGTGAGGCTAGTGGTCGTGTCTCCATTGACTCAGATTTTTGCCATGGCAGCATTAACAACAAAAAGGGTCAGGTCAGAGTGGAATTTCTGATTGGTATTACGATACAGCATGTTTATATACATGAGTGATAAATATGATCATTTTTCTTAGAACTTAAAAAAAAAAGATTGAATTTTTTTACAGCAATTGTAAATTCAAGAGTTGCCTAGATAAAAAATAAACATAATAGTAAAAACTAAAATAAATATTTAGATAGAAAACTATGTGATTATTGTTATCTTGGTTTATACAAAAATCTAAATACTTCAAGACATCATGTTCACTACTTAGCTGAAAAAACCCAATAATATTTTATTGTAAAAGATTCAAAACAAAAAATTATTTATCCTAATGTAATAATCTATCATATCAATATCTCTTAACAAATCTTTGAGCTATTTTCAAACTGGTTAGACAATTTTCATTTGTATCGGGGGATTGGAAATTTGTTTTGATTAACCTGATTTGAATAGATTATTTGTAAATGAGAAATTAATCTAAAAAAACCCTTGATTTTCTTGCTCAAAGAACTCTTATTTTTTCTAAATTTAATTATTAATTTACAATGGCTAATCAAATATTGGTAATGATAAGGATTAATTCTTTAATATTTTAGCTTTTAAAATTCAGTATAAAAAAATAAGAGGTGGATGAAAAGTTTTAAACTCGATTTTTTTAGATTCTTACACTCTTCCTTGCCTCCATTTTAGTGTTTTACTTCTCGTTTTTTATGTTTTGGTTTTCCTTTCAAACCCACACCTTAGATTCATCTTGTTAATAGATATTTAAGTAACATATTCTTTGGTTTAAAGGCCTTTATTAGAAGTTCATCTACATTAATGTAGTGTTATTGAAATCTTGTGAGGCATAATACAAACATCATAGTCACATAAATAAGGAGTAATAAAGTTTTAAGGATAAAGAATTTATAATTGACAACAACAAAAATTTTATTATTTTAAAGTGTTTCAATAAATAAATCCCCTTCTTTGTTTTAATTTAAACATGTATATTTTTTTATTACTATTATACATGCTAGAACTTTAAATTAACATCAATTATAATTTGAAATATATGCATAATATGCATGCTAGTATTTTATTATTATTTTTATGTTGAAACCATATTTGATATTAGTTGTATTTTTACATATTTATAGTTTTAAATATATATAAACTCTAAATTTTTATTGGATATTTTTTATTTTTTTAATGAAAAATTAAATATCTTCGCTTACGAGTGTTTGTCTATATATATATATATATATATATATATATAGGAGATGGTCACGTCAGATTCACTGTTGAATAGATTTGGCGACAAATAAATCCGAACTTTGCCGATGCATACAAAAAGAAATCAATCTGAGAGGATCTTCTTACATGTCTGGTTAACGGTTTTGTTTCTTGTACCTCGTTCAGTGCAGCGGGATGACGACTAGATGCCTTTTTTTTTAAGGTTAATATTACATTTCAAAATATATTTTATTTAAAAATATATTAAAATAATTTTTATATTAAAATTTATTTTTTATATCTCAAAAAATTTAAAAATATAAAAAAATAATTTTTTTTTAAAAAAAATTAACAGAACAACCATTCAAGATGTCCGGCTAATCCATCACTGCTGTTATAGTACAGTTTTGAATATGGTGGCCCTACTGGCACAGTACCACATTCTGTGCTTATTTGGACCCTCCATTTTGGATAAGAGTAACCCTTCTCTACCTTTTACTAGTCCATCGAAACTGGGCCTCTTCTGCCATGTCCCAAAAATTGTTGTTATTTTATTTCACATGCAAGTAGGTTGATTTTCGAGCCCCCTTGCACTATGCCAATATATATATATTTTCTCGAAAGATGGACTAACTAAACACATTTAGTGGTAAAATAGGTGTATATGGAGAATAATAATAATTATACCTTAAACAAGGAATGTCATAGTTCTTAAGTATATAGACATATATATCAAGGGATTTCCATATCATAAATATATCAAAGATTAGAGTTAAAATTGATTTTTACTAAGAATAACAGAATACATTAATGCCACGTTTCGTTTAATGTGAATCTAAGAGTTGAATGTGCCGAACCAAACCAACCTCTACAAAGTGAACAAACAAGAATTTGTAAATATTGAGGAGGGAAACACGATCGCATCAAGGATTTGTAAATGAAAACCATTTTACTTTATTAGTAAGTAAAACCAGGAATCCAACACAGTACATGAAAACCCAGATGCTACGTGTACTCTCTCATGAATGAACACGCCTTGCTAATTAAATTGCTATAAAAAGGGTCTAAGATTAATTCCCTTCATATATGTATCGGCCTGGGTTACACAAGTAGCTCTGCTGTATAACTAATATTGTTCATCACATTCCCTTCAACATCCCCTTTAAAGACGAGGAAACAAGAGGGCGAAACTGCATTCAATTAGCGAGCCGTGCTCAATATCCTCTGCGTATTAAGATATTCTTTAAAATACGCCTTGCTAATTTTTATGGGTTTTTTTCTGCATAAAAATCCCAGCGTTCACTTTCCTCCAGCAGTCCAGACACCCAGTTGGATATCAGCGTGGCAGTCAAGTTTCTCAAATTGAAATAAAAGAAGCCAAGATGCAATATCGTGGGTGGAAAAGTAGGCAGGTAGGGCAAGAGGTGTCAAATTGAAGTGAAGAGAACAAATTTGTGTGGAAATGAAAGATGGATATGCAAGTGGTGCAGTGTATGCGCGCAGGTAGATACATAGTAATTTATGGTATCTCATGAACTGTGTTGGATGATATAAATGCATGCACTCTTCTCGAGCACGCACTTCTTGTGCCACTTACCAAGTACCCATGCCTCTGGAATTTCATGAACTCAACAACTATAAATGATGATCATAATTAAGATAATGTTTCCAACAACCTTTCAACAGGAAATAAAATATTGCTATTCTTTTGTTTCAACCAGGAATGACTTCATTCACTTCGACTCTTACAAAAGAATGGCGTCAAGGACGAAAGGGTGCCCGTTTACGGGCAAAAAGTGAAACTTTTTTCAGGCTTCCATTTGGGCATATGCGTGCAAGGGATTTCCCCTCTGGAGGAATGGCTTGGATCAAACAATTCAAATCATCAGATAAAATGAAAACAGAAATATTACTCCAATATTAGTAAAACTTGGATCAAGTCGAAAATACACGGTTCTCGCATAACTCACATGTTGAATCCATATAATTATCTTTTTTTTTTTCATATATATTTTTTTTATTAATGTAGATATCCGGGTCAGTTTGTACGTATCTCGATTAATTTCACGAGTCCTGAAGTTAACGACCATGCAAGCCTCTAGTGATACTAAAAGTATTCAAACTCGTAATTATTGAAGAATAAATTTAAAGTATTACCAATTAAACTACTTCTAAAAAAAAAAAACAGTTAGGGCTAAATTCAAACCACCTCAACCCAAGCCAAAACAGATTGGTGTGTTCAAATTAAGCATTTTAATGACTATTTTTCTGGGCTTGACTTGCCCGATATATGAGAAAACCAACCACTAACACATCATAATATAAAATAACGAGTTCAAAAATATTAACGGCATCTCACTCTTCTTGACTTGCTGATTGTTAATATAAGCCCTATATTTCTCCACCAATGACAATTTTCTACCAGCATCTCTTGTTTTTTTAAGGGGCATCTTCTATTGCTAACCTCTTTATCAATAACACAATAAGACACCACAATCAATGATAAACATTATTATTTTCATTAATAGTATAACGATCAACAACTTATTCTTTTTTAATTTATCATGATGTAATTTTCGATCATTACTTCACTCCGTATAGAATAAGTTCACACGACTGAGATTTATAAATACCTCATATTACCATATAAATTAACATTAGTAACTACACAACATAAAAATAAGTCTACATAATAAGAATTCATACACTAAGCACGATATACCATGCAAAGCAACATAGCCACAATATTGCTAATCTTGTGCTTCTGCTTCTCTCACCTATTACATTGCTCATCTCCCCTTTATATTTACAAATTTAAGCTTTGAAAGGTCTAATATTTTGATAGAGGTTTTTGCAAGAAAGTTTATGGAAATTATCTCAGCATTAATTTCACCAACTATGATCAAACTTAGACGTCACTCTACCTTCTCAAAAAAAGTCTATTAAGAGATTTCAGAAAAGATTGATTATTTTTTTGCACAACAACCTTTTAAAATTAAAATATTATGTTCCAACCCGCCAATCGTCCCATTATTGCTGGTTCAAGTGGTAAAAATAAGTTGAGTTTAAGATAAATGACAGGTGCCTTGTGCACATCTAGAAATCAATTCTTCAACAATTTTAAATATAAAGCATTATTTGGACCGTCTGTTTGGATTTGGGCCGTGATTTTTGTCCCCAGCCCACGAATCCAATAGATTTATTAGGGTGTCTCAAAAAAAGAAAAAATAAATAATAAAAAAACAGGTTTCCATGCTAGCTTCCCCAATCCTTCCCATCGATATACGATAATCGTGTTGTTGGGCTAGTGAGCTAGTCTCATCCAATGCAATATTCAGTGATGGGCCTATTTTTAGATTCATTTTGTAACAGCAATATTTGGGCTGTTTTCCTTCTCCTAATCAGAGGAAAATTTTAAAGATTTAAAGCCCATTTTAACCATTCGATTATAGGAATCAAACCTTAAGACCCCATAGGCCCATCAAGAAACACCTCGACTTGGCCTCTGCATTACAAGCCTGTTTTCTGCAACATTCGAGAAACCAGCTGTTTTCTTGAAGCCGCGGACGGGAGCCTGTCCCGAAGTGGTTTTTTTTTTTTCTTCTTAAAAAAAGAAAAAAAGTCTTCTCGAGGACAAAGCTACAGGTTCAAAGTCCAAAAAGAGGAAAAGTAACCTTAACAGGGTTTAATCCTACTTCACCAAAACCCTCAATTTTTTTATAAAGAAAACAAGAAATGGAGGAAGCGCGTGCAAAGCCCGTGTGTGCAGAGGAAGCACTGAATCTGCTAAACTGTGTAGCCCAATCGCCTTATGATCAAGACAAATGTGTCCGTCTCTTGCAAACTTTGAGAGAGTGTGTTCTCAATAAGGTGTGTTTTAGCGCTTATTTCTGTGATGTTATTTATTATTATTATTTTATTTTACATATGGGTTTTGGATGTGAAGAATTGTGTCCATCATTGTCAGTATAGTTGTTGGTATTGGGTCAATTGTCAAATTGATTATCCTTTCATAGAAAAGACTCGAGATTTTTGGTGATTTTATTTCGTGGAGAAATTGTTATATAAAATTTTGATAGAAATGAGGCAGCTTTGAAGATGTATTCTTCAAAGGTGAAAAAACATTGTAACTTTGGAGTTGTTTGGAGCTTTATTTTTGTGGGATTTTGAGTTGATGATGTTATTTTGGAACTGAGGATTAAACTGTGAGCAGTACACTTGGTTTTGAAGCTTTTTTGCCTTGGATTTGGCCTCTCTGATGTCAAAACTATATGCTATTGTGCTGTGCAATTAGCTTTTCTCTATGTCAAGTTTGCTACTGATGATACTTCCCTTTCACTTAGTCTTGCGTTATATCTTCTTTCATTCTTCAATTTGTTATATGGATTTGAACCCTTTTTTCACAAATCGTCGCGTTACTTCTGCTATCCTGTCTGTTAATAGCAGAAGGGTGGAAATGTGGCCTCTGATTGGTCTTGAGAGCATTGGCTTTGCTTTCCTGGTCCAATCTAGTTAATGCTAGGATCTGTGTGATTTCCCCTATTCTCTCTGGGTGTGATACTTGGATATCTTAAAAGGGCAGGGCAGATGAAAAATTCATTGATATTTAGGTTTTACCTGGATTTATCACTATATGGTTGGAGATTTCACTTCGTAAAGAAATTCCATGGGAATAATGGTATCATGATTCGAATTTGCCATGATGAGATGTTCCTCTACTTGATTTGGCATCTGGTGAGGTGCCAGAAAAGATGCTATATAGCTTCAGGGCCTAATATATTATTATAGAGGTTATTACTAATGAAACTGGGTATTACAGTATAGATAACCAAATATAACTTAGTGACCGTGAATTCTTGCTTCAAGAATATCATGCTCAAATGTTGATGAAGCCTTCAAAAGTACTTGAAAACCAAGCTCTAAGCTGGTTAGAGCTCCTTCATAAAAATGCTCAACCTGGGACTTATAGAAGCAATTTACTCATAAACAATCACATGTCTTTGGCACAACTCTTCCTAGTCAGTAACCTTATTTTATGACTGTTCAAATGGTTTACGGGATTATAAAGATTTCTTGTACATTTATGTGCTAAAGTCTTTCCTTCTTAAACTGTTCTTCATGAGTGATACTTTTGTACAGAAAGTGAAGAAGTTCTCGCTAGCTGATCAGGACCAGCAGGAAGCAAATTCAGTCTTCAAGAAATCTTAATTGAGATTCTGTGCTGGTGGCCTGGTGGGATTTTTGTCTGAGGTCTATTCAGATATTTAGTGTTGAGATACCTGTTTTCTCTCCTTCCATTGTGAAGGCCTGATGACTATCTTCTAGTTTTACTGTTACAAAACGTTATAACCTATCAAAAACGGTTACCTTCACTTGATTTGGACTGGGAATCCATTTGGACGTTAGAAAGCCGAGTTGTAATTTTCAGGATGCTGCAGATTAATGCAAAACCCTATTTTCTGCATTTTTTTTTTTTGCTATTAAGATTGGTGGAGAATGGAGGGCAACAATGGGAATTAATATTTATTTATTTAGGAATTTTGATGCTGGATGGCTATTCTAGATTTTGTTACTTGGGAATATCAGTATTTATTATTTAGCAGTGAAATTAGAAACTTCTTTATTCAATTAAAGACTTATTAGGTTTTCCAATTTCATTTGGATTGAGTCTCTCTTGGTTTGGTCTTTTCAAGATTGAATGTCTTTCTTCGTTTGTTCCTTCAAAATCTGAGGGTTTTTCCCCCTAACCTTTTGTTCTTCTATCTTATATCAATTCTTGTGCGTTGTTGTATTTTTCATTTGTCTTGTATGATATTTCAGAAAAAAAAATCAGAATTAAAAAAGAAAAGGAAGAATAGAACAATTTGTTGATGGCAAACAGTGCTAATAATTCAGGGGCAAAGAAACTTAGAGAAGTTGAAGGAGGCGATGTTCCTAATTGACGAGTCTCTAATGACGTGGGTGTGCTAACCTTTTTTCATCGACGCTTCAAAAAAAAAAAAATTTAACTGTAATGTAAGGATATTTTTTAAAGTATTTTTTATTTAAAAATATATTAAAATAATAATTTTTTTTTAAAAAATTATTTTTGATATTAAAATATTAAAATGATTTTAAAATATCAAAAAAAAAAAAATTAAAAACACAATAGATAGCATAAGAATAGACAGCCCAAAAAGCCTCCATCTGCTCTGGTTTAACCCAAAACTAAGAGATGAGAGAGGGCCATCATCAATTTTCTACCTTACTAAGCTACCTTTTACCAGCAACCATTCTCTCCCACAAAAAAGCAACGGCTAGCATGCATGAATGATCATTGTCCTGTCACGCATACACAGTAGTTGAAGCAGGCTGTAATTTTGTAGTTTGCTTGATTTTTTTAGACACTGGTGGATATGCATGCCATGTTTACAGAATCCCTCACATGCGAAATCGCAATGAAGCATTTTCTGGAATAAGAAATGTGAAAAAGCAAGAAATTGAATCATCTTTCGGGGTAAATGGAAACAAAGGAAGACAAGAGCTAGGGTGCCTCCGAACAAGAAGATGGCATTAGCAACAACCACAAATCCCAATAACAACAAATTCGTCGTCACAAGTCTGAAACACTCTGTTCATACAAAACAACACCCTTGATCACAGAAGAAAATAAAAGATATATTCACACCATTCCCATTATCTAACCCGCCCCAACCTCCCCCTATTCTACCTCCAAATTTGAACCAATTCAGAAGCTGTGGGATAAGTCTGCCGCGTGAATGAGGTACGTGAGTGCTAGTGCCACCAACATCAGCACATACGCAATGCCTTGGTCAATTGATGTCCCTGATTAAAAACAAAAGCTCCCATTATTCTTGGACAAAACCATAGATCGACTCCATGTTCCTCCATATCATTTTATTTTTTTTAACAATTTTTTTCCTTTTAAGGCAAGATTCAAGAAGAAATGCACTGGCACCTTGATACAGAGTACAGACATTTTAATTTTGTTGTGAGTTTTGTTCGAGAACAAAATATTTTTTAAAAGATCAATTTTTTTCCTATCAACCATGACCATAAATCATTGTTGCTTAACAACTTCAATGCAAGAGCCAAATGCATCAGAATTCAATCTCATTTTCCTTAACACGTACAGATGCTAGCAACCAACAAATAGTACTAATTAATTCCAACAATTTTTTTTTAAAAAAAAACAATTGGTTCCAATAACTTCCTGTACCATTTATTCACCTAAATCACCCAATAAATAAATTCCTACAAGCCCAAAACTGAATCACACTTTCAAGAAAATATCCACAGCACTCCTGTAGTGAAAGAATTTGATAATCCCATTTCCCAAAACCTACAAAAATTTTGCTTGGACAATTCTGAAACTAAATCTCCATTTCATCTCTATCTCAATCTATCAGCTTCCTTTTCCTTTTCTTCTGGACACGGGACCACAACAACTTTTATTAAGAGAACCGGGTTGAGATGAGTGGAGTGCTGTGGATATTTTCATCTCTATCTCAAAACTAAATTGCAGCTAGCATTATAAGCCAAACATTACCAAGAACTAGATCTATAAACATTGTGTGTGTGTGTGTAAAGAAAACCGGGTTCTCATGGATCCGAGATTTACCATTTTAAAAGGCTAAAAAATACATGTTAACAAGAACGTAGAAAGAGAGTTTTGAATCTTTACCATCACTGGTAGGGGCAGGGGCAGGAGCTTGGGCCTGAGCAATGGGCAAAACGATGGAAAAAACAACAAGAAGAGCAACTACAGCTGCAACAACCCTGGAAACACCAGCCATTTTTCTTTTTCTTTTGATTTCTCTCACTGCAACCTCTCAAAAGTCTGCGGTTATGAAGAGCAGGCGCAGAGAGAGAGAGAGAGGGGTTAGTGCCTTTTTTAGGGCAAGAATAAAATGGATGAATGATTTGATGATGTTTCCGTTGCTGATTCGATCCTGACGAGGCTTATATAGTTGGCACGAAACCGGTTGAACCGGTAAGACGGTAAGCAAAGGAGTGTGGGGTCCAGGCGCATGTTTCGGTAGTAGAAAGAGGATAGCCATGTGTAGAGACGTTAGTTTCCAGCTACAAATAG
>Ga0325405_1002889_pt1 | contig 17730 bp, 12 predicted proteins | sample PopdelMetagenome_21_FD_205663 | JGI IMG/M metagenome (GOLD analysis project Ga0325405, IMG submission 205663) | Populus deltoides microbial communities from Bellville, Georgia, United States - Xylem-Control-R2 | ecosystem: Host-associated > Plants > Phyllosphere > Stem > Wood/Secondary xylem...
TTTGTAAGACACCCTTATCCTTTGAGGTATTTATAGGAAGGTTTTCTATATTTTCACAATTCATATGGTATCTTTTCTAACTTTTTATGAGGTAATTTATTAAGTATATAATTAATAGTTAAAATTGCCTCCCCTTATAAGTTCTAAGGTGCTCTTGAACTTATCAACATAGTATTCATCATTTCTCTTAATATTTGATTTTTATATTCCGCGACGTCATTTCATTATGGTGAATAAGGATCAATAGTTTGATAGATAATACCATTTTGAAAACAAGATTCACCAATTGTTACTTTGTATTCTCCACCTCTATCACTTTTTATTACCTTTATATTTTTATTAAATTGATTTTTAACTTTATTCTTGTGATGTTTAATCATTTCAAGAGCTTTATCTTTGCTTCTAATCAAATAAGTATAATAATATCTTATGCAATCATCTATAAAAGTAATATAATAATTTTTTCACCTCTAGTTTACACAAACTTTAAATTACCAATATCTGAGTGAATTAAGTCTAAAGATTCACTGTTTCTTTCATTTGTTTGAAAATAAAGTTTTATAAATTTTGATTCTACATAAGTTTCAAACTTATGATTTTTTAAAAAAATTATACCTGGTAATAATTCATGATTTATTAATTTTTACATAGAATTATAATCCACATAACCTGACCCGTCATGCCACACATCACAAGACTTAAGCAAGTTAGAAAAAGAGAAAATCTTATTATTGTTCTTATTATTGGATATAATAATTATTACATTCATTTTAAAAAGATCATTACAGAGATACTCATTTCCTATAAACATACCATTCTTAGAAGGTATAAATTTATCACTCTAAAATCCATCTTAAAACCAGTTTTGCTCAACAATGAGCTAGACACTAAGTTATTCCTATTGTCAATAACATGCAATACATTGATAAGAGTGAAAAGCTTTTTAAAGGTCATCTTTAATATGACCTTTCCAATATCTAACACATTAGAGGTTCATGAGTTTTCTATGTATAGGTTTTCTCTATCCACTTTTTTGTAAGTTGAAAACATCCTCTTCTTAGCAAATATATGTCTCATAACACTAGTGTCAACCTATCACTGCTTAGGATTGTTGATAAGGTTGACTTTAGAAACAATAGAAGACATGTTCATTTCTAAAACTTTATTAGTGAGATGATCAATCTTGGTGACATTGACTTAAACATTCCTTTTCTCATGATTTCCTTGATGACCTTTATTTCTATAATCTTTGGCTAGATGTCCAGTTTTGTTGTAGATAAAACACTTGCTATTGAATTTCTTGGCAATTCCTTTTCTTTTCATAATAAGCCTTTTCTTTTTATTTTTATTATGGGACTTTACCTTTATTCCATAACATTTGCTTTTAGGGCACCAAAAGAGTTAGCTCTCTTTTTGGACAACTTATTGTTATCTTCTATCTTCAACCTTGAAATAAGATCTTCGATTCCCATCTCCTTACACTTATACTTAAGGTAATTATTAAAATCTTTCCAATATGATGACAATTTTTCAATAATTCCAGAACAAGAATGACTCACTTAAAGATATACCTCAAACATGTATATCATGCAATATGAGTTGAAACTCTTGAACATGGCTCATTATGATCCTTGGATTAACCATAATGAAACTTTTATTATTGTCATTGATAAATCTTTTGTTCTTAAGGTTTTATTGCTCTTCACTTATCCAACTAGGATGTTTATAATATGTCTCTCAAGATTCTAACAACATCACCTTAGTTTAGATGCAATTCTAAACAAGGTATTTGGACAAAAAAAAAACTCAAATATCTCTTAATAAGATAAACCTAAACTCTAGAATTGGAAGGAAAACCAAAACTTAAAATGAGAAGAAAACACTAAAATATAAGGTAAGGAAGAATATGTAAAAATACAAAAAATTCAAGTTAGAAACTCCCTTTTCACTTCCCTTTTTATAGTGAATTTTGAAAGCTAAAATATTGAATAATTAATAAAAATTAGTTCCTACCATTATCAAAATTTGACTAGCTACCGTAAATCAAGAGTTATATTTTTTCTCTCCCATATCTCCAACATTTATCATCTTCATTTACTATCTTTGTAACATACAATACATAATTTTTAAAGCAATATTCTTTTTATATTTCTACTAACTTAAACACTAGAGAACCTTTTAAACTACATATGAGACTTGTTTTGTAGAAGTTCATGGATTGTCAACAAGCTTTTTTTGTTTAACCTTCAAAACCTAATAATCAACTATGAAAATATTAAAAAAAAGTATTGAAGTTTGCTTTATACTTCATTGGGGTATATTACAAAATATACTAAAAAGCTTAGGGAAAATATTATAACAATCCATAATAGCCAAATTGTTTTTGTCCTCAAACACTTTTTTCAATTGCAACCTTTTATGTCTAAATTAATGATCAATTTATTAAAATTTGTTAAAGAAAAAAAAATCCAAAACAAGGATCAAGCTGTAAAACAAGGAGAAATCCCACAAATCTTAAATTCACTAAAAAAAATTATGTTTACTAAACCTACTTTGCTTCTTGTTTTTTCTTTGTAGTCCTTTTGGTTCTTGCAATTTTAACTTTGGTCCAAAATTTAATTTTCTTAATATTTCAATTTCTAAGTTTGAGCATGACTATTTTTTAATAATGAAACTCAATATTTTTTGTGTTAACGGAGTCCATTTGATGAGGAAAGTTCAATGATAGTTGTTTTTCCTATAAACATACCTAAAAAGTAGATCGGTTTTTGTTTAGATTTTTTTTGATTCGGTTGATTGTTTTTTAGTGACTTTGGGATGTTTTGTAGGTGGTTCATGAAAGATTTTATGGATTTTTAAGTAAAAATATGTTGAAAATGGATTTTTAGACCAAAAACGACCCTCCTGATTTTTTAAACACCATAGTAGTGGCCAGATTTTAAGCAGTAACCTAATAGGCGATAGTTGTTTTTCCACTATAGTTGACCTTTCGCTCACTTAATAAAAAAAATATAAGTGTCTGCTCTTAAGGCAAGAAAAAAAGAAGAAAAGCTTGAGCCTGAGCTTTTATTAAGACTAGACAAAGGCCTGCCTTATCAATGTTTGACCTTTTATCCTCTCTTTTTTCTATTGAGTTAACTTTTGTTTTTAAAATATTAAATGATTTTTTTATTTTTTTTAGTTATAAGATATTTTTAAGAGATTATTTGATTTGTTGTATAAAAAAGTTTAAGACAAAAAGGATAATCAGCATAAAATATTTGCATACACATTTATCTTTTATTTCTACTATCAAGATTAGTTTCCTTCTTTAATATTTAATTAGTTTTAATTTGTTTCTCAATTAAAAAAATTATGAATTGAGTTTAATAACTTATTTCAATTACTGTGGTCTCAAATAAATGTCCCAACATTGAGTTGGTGCTTCATTTTTCGAGAGTCTATTTGTTTTATTATATAATTAAATAAAAACTAGTTTAACAAAAAAAAAGTTATTAATGGTCATCAAAGTTGGTTTTGGATAAGTCAATTAGATCATGTCGGAATAATTTTTAGAAGATTTGATTTGTAACTTGTGTTAAGCAAAACAAGTCAAAAAATTTCAAAATTGATACCACCATAGAGTTATCTACTTCCTAAATAAATTTTCTTAATGTTTTTTTTTTTACACCGCAGCTAATGTCTACCTAAAGCACATGAGTTTGGTACTTAAATGAGTCAAAAAAAAAATGCTTGCATTATTTTTATATTGTCCTCTCCCTTTATCATTCAAGAAGGCTCGGAGCCTAATTTTTGTTTCCCTCGTGTGATCTAGGCAAGAAGGAGGTCTTTATTCCATTCAACAATTTGAGCCTCAAAATGCTCTGCTTTGGCATGTAGTGATTTACTGACTGGTGGGGATCCCAACGTGGCCAAACCAGAGGAATTTCATGCATGCAGTTGGCAATAAAGCATTATCATCACAGACAAAAAAATATGTATTTTTGCATTGTTGTAATTTTTGTGGTTATAATCTGAAAATACAAATGCAAGTTAAAAAATCAAACTACAAATTATATAAAACTATGATGTAAACATATATTCTTAAAACTATTGATAGAATAAAACACAGCTTGAACCACATGGAATCACGCTCTCAAACGCACTGTAAAAAATGCTACCGCAACTTATAATTAGATCACTAGTTTCTACTGTCAATAGTGACATCGATAATTTATGGACCGGGGAAAAAATGCCAGCAGAACTCGACCAAAACCCATCAATCTTATCCTCTTGTGTGATTATTTCTTCGCATGTTTTGCATGCCTACCTCAGTCCATTAAGATTCATGACAATAAGCCTTTTGGATCAGGTCTTTGACAGACAGACAGACAGAATATTGTGGGCCAAAAAAAAATTATGATTTGACAGCACCATAAACTTGGGCTAATCTCTTTCTCCCGAGAGTAACTCAGACATGACAATTCCAATGAAGAGTAAATTGATTGAAGGCAGACATGGACCCAATTTGTAGCCCAACAACCTAGAAAACTTTGCACTGTCGCTGATGATGATGGCAAGCGACATAGGCCCAGATCGCGTCATCTCAAATCATGATCAACATCTTGTTGTTCTTCTGGAGCAAGCGAGGTTCAAAAACTAAAATGTCTTGGCCTATTGGTGAGGCTGGCATTAGATTGCTGTCAATCACAGACATGGAACCGTAAAAAGAAAAGGAAAAGGAAAACTGAGGCTGGGTTTACAAGTTCGTAAGTGTGGTCACGCTAAGCCAGCTCAATGACATGAAATATACCCGACATGCATGGATGTCTAAGATTTGGATTCAATTATAAGGTACCATGTAGGTTTTTTACCATTGCATCACAAAGTCCAAAACTAGGCAGATTCTTCTTGTATTAATCCACTAACTACTACCACTTGGAGAAAATATAGAATATGTGGTTGGGGATGTTGTGCATCACCATCCTCTTTTTTTTTTTTTTCTAAGTTCTAGCTGGTGTCCCATTTCTTAGAAGCCCTACCCAACTTTTTGGTCGCATGCCCTCTTTTTGAGAAATCAATCAAGGATGGTTGAGATCTATGCCTTTATTTTTTAGTAAATTATTATATACATTGTGTGCATTATCCTCGCATCTTTTCAATATAATAAACTAATCAGGAGTTTATGCAGGCATCCGAATTATCATTAGATGGACCACCTTGGATGATTTTTAATTATTTCCCTAACACACACATTTTTAGAATAAATAGAGAAGTTAAGTTTCTAGACCACTTGTTAGCATTGTCAAGTACTAGTTTACACTCACCTGTTATGTTTATGTCGGATTTTTTTTAATTATAATAAAAATATTAAAATCATAAAGAATTCTTTAATATTGTTATTAAATTTGACTTAACAGACCAACCTTAAAATCTCATGATTTAGTTATTTACCTAACCCAAATTTAAAATTAAATTATATGAGAGTTAACCTGATAAGACTCAATCAATTGGTCAATCCCAAAACAACCCAGCTAATCGATAAGAAAAGGTTTCAGAATGAGATTGAGAAAAAAAATCTCTCAATCCAACTCCTTATTTAGCCCTAATTTAAAATTAAATATTATAAAAGTTATTTCGATACGATGTGGTCGATTTGCTTATTTCAAAGTCAACACAGACAATTAGTAAAAAAATTTAAGGATGAAACTAACAAAAAGATAGGAAGATGAAAAATGTAAAAAAGAGGGCTAAATTAAAAAAAAAACTTCAATAAACTTCATTAATTTTCTAAATCTTTTTAACATAGCAGGGTAATTTGAGCAAATTTGACCTCACGTGCTACAAATAGAATGATCAGTGCCCCCAATTACAGGTAAGGATTATATTAAAAAGCAAAGAGCTAGAGGTGCTCAAATTACATAGACGCACTTGATTAGTTGGGAAGAAAAGGTCAGGTGGGGCAAAAGGTTGATTGAATTATTAAGTCAGTAATAGTGAGAGGGAACAGGTAAGCATGGTGCTCTAAAAGCCTGCATATCTACAAAAAGACGAGCAAGAAAAAGGTAGTGCATGCTGCTGTGCTTTTTACTTGTTCCATGCCCCTCTAACCACAGGTGCTCTTTACATTTCATCTGTATTGTTTATCTAATTAAAATCTCTGCATTATCTAATTTTGTATTCCCCAAGTGATCCTCCTATAAACTAAACTAGAAAGTTACCTTTAAATAGATGAGCTTGAGAAAGAAATAATTATAAACCATGACCACATTCCTCATCTTTTTCCCCAATAAAATACCAGCCAGGAACACAGAAATCAACCTTCAGATGTCAGGCTCCACTTTTAAGAGGTAGAAAGGTTGGAAAAAACATAAAAATAAAGCTGATGCTTTCAATGTTAGCTAGCTTCGAAGACAATCCCTTTTCTTTTAAAGGGTTCAGGTAATCAAAGGTGGGACCTGAGTTATTTTGTGGAGAAAAGAAAGGTAATAATATGGTTTGAGTAATGGTGAGGGTGGCATGCGATTTATTCTAGGTTTTGCTTTGTGCTTTCTCCTGTCAATGAGCAGTACAAGAGCAAAACAATAAGCAAAGCAGGTCGAGACAATGAGCTAGGTTTGAAATATCCGTTGTAAATGATGCTTCCAAAAGCAAGAAAAAAAAGAAAGAAAAAAAAAGTGGTTAAAATCATACTTGACTAGGGCAAAGTTTGTCTATTCTTATCTGCGTCTGTTTTACTTTTTCTTCGTTCCGAGGAATTTTCTCTAACAAGTTTTACATATCTGAGACCTCTGTCGCTTTTTTACTTGTTCATTAAGTTACTCCTTGCATTTACATAAGCATAAGAGCCTAACATCAAGACCAATTGAAGTTAAATCTGGTGATCGAGATCGAGAGTGTGATAATAATTATTTTTTTTTTTTGAAAATATATTAAAAAAATATTTTTTTATTTTTAAAATTTATTTTTGACATTAGCGTATTAAAATAATTCAAAAATACCAAAAAATAGTAATTTGAAGTAAATTAAAAAATAAAATAAAATTCAAATTATTTAAAAACATTTTTGAAATATAAAAATAAATAGGCTATTCCTCTCACTTGGATTTTATTTTAACAAGAAATCAAAAGAATCACAAATTATTGCTTTTAATTATTACAATAATTTGTTATATTTTAGAGGATTAAAATATAGTTGAGATTAATCGACGACGTCGTCAGGTCAAGGCACAAAGACATCACTTCCTCGAGCCCTTCATGCAAAGTTTTAAAACCCGGACCGGCCCGACGGGTCGACCCGGGACCCGGCCGACCCTGGCCTGGAACCGGTCCAGGTGGAGGTAAAAACCCGCTTGGAAGTTGGCCCGATGAAACCCGGTCGACCCGGGACTCGGTCCACCCGGTCAAACCCGGGTAAGACCCGATCTAATTTTTTTATATGTTAGCAGCCATTAAATGGCGTCGATTTGGCCTTTTAAAAGGCCAAAATGCTGGAGAAAACGAAGCAGAATTGAGGATAGATGAAAACCTAATTAATGAAAGATGAAATCAATTTGAATTAACGAAAGAAAAGCTGAGGAGCAGAAGAGCAGCGTCTTGACTTTTGATCACTGTTGTTTCTCTGTAAAAAAGGTTTGAATCTCCTTTTTTCACTCTCTGTTTTCTTTATTCTTGGCCTGAGTGATAATTATTGAAACAAAGTCATTGATCCACTCCAACCAACGGCCCAATTCGACGAATTAGTTGCATCTCAGGTGGCTAGTCATCATCTAATGTAATAAATAATAACAATAATATTATTCCACTTGGGAGAATTAGAATAGAGAAATTTGATCATGGAAGCACGTAGATGGAGAACAGGGGGTCAAAATGGGCAACTAATCAAGGGCTTAAAGATTGTGAAGAAGGTTTTGAAGATTCAGAAGGCAAAGGAAATACAGGCCTCAAAATGATGAAGTGAAGTCTTTTGAGTTAAAGAATGTGTTTGAGCAAAATTTTGTTATGATTAATAACAGTCAAATGTGGAGTTGATTGTTAGCATGCTTGGTTCTCTGATGACTTGGATGTGTTCATTTCACCTTTTGTCAATTTGATTTCCTTGTCTATATTTGGATAGATTGCCAATTTCCTTGCAAAACAAATGAAAATGCCCTTTCCACCTCTCTCTAAATATATTTGATCATAGTTGCCATAAGTTTTTCTTCATCAGTGAATGGCAATGGCAATCGATAATGACAACAAAGAAACTGCAGGAAAATGATGGTATTAACCTTATTGGTTAGAGAAATTGTATGGTTTTTCCAATTTTTTTTGGGTTGACCCGGTTTGACCCGGGTCAACCCATCTAACTCGTGACCCGATTACTTAACCGGGTTGGGTTTCAAAACTATGCCTTCATGTCATGTAAAAGCCTAATATAACTGATGTAACAAACAGTACCCTATGACTTGTCTTTTTTGGAACACAATTACTCGATTGTCCGTTGTTCGACTCTATTGTATCGCTTAGTAAATGGTAGGTTCACCGAGTTTGTTTAATTCTTATATATATATATATATAAATTAATGTTTTTTTTGTGTTTTTAATTATATTTGATTGGTCTTTAACAATTTCTTATTATTTCACTCTATTATTTTTTAATCTATAAATAATATATTAAATTAATTTTTTTTCAATTTCATTCTTTATGTTTATTTTTAATCTTTTAAATTTGATCTTTATTCTTTTAATTATAATTTATTTTGTTTGTGATCATTTTTAATTTTTTTTAATTTCATAATCTTCAGGTTTTTTCCTATCAAATTTCATCTTTATTCTTTTTGTTGCTATTTTTTTTCTTTTGCAAGATCTTTTCATTAATATTTTTACACAATTTCATCATATTAAGACATCATTAATGTACCATATGTACAATAAGAATATCTTATTACAATCTCTTTGCAAATATATATATATATATATATATATATATATATATATATATATAATCACAAATTTGAGACTAAATATTTTTCATGAGAGAATTGAAAAGGAAGAAGATCTTTAACCAATAATTATTGACATATTATTTTATGCATCTCTTAATATTTTAATTCTCCATATTTATTTTTTTCATTTTTTCTTAAAAATAGGCATTAATTTTTTTTTTATTTCATGTGATATGCATAATATTTCTCACATTAAAATATGATTTTCCTGAATCATCATAATTTTTTACCTTTAGCTCTTTATAATCTTCAGATTTAGATTATAGAGTCACAATTATATAAAGAGCTAATTTAAATAAAAAATTTCATATTTTTTTTAACTCTTAGTAGGAGTAACATTACTTGATTAATTTTTGAAGATGGAGTGGACAAAAATATTGCTTTTCACCTCTAAAATGGATTTCTTGAATCAAGTGCTTTGTTGATTTCTTTAAATAAACCACTACATCATTAAACAGTTTTACCGATGGATTCATTCCATCGATGTAAGATACACAATTTATCGGTAATATTTTTACCGACGGAGTCCGTTTGTCGGAATATTGATCGTCGGTGATTCATTGTTCCGTCGCTAATTCGGTCAGAAATTAAAAAAAAAACCAAACACCGACAGTATTATAGACGGGAGAGCGCGCCAAAAAAAATTTTCCCGCGAGAACTTTACCGACAGAATTATTCCTTTTGTATTTTCAACGATAATCACCAACAGACTTGTCATCGGTGAATGTGGCATGGGCAGTAAATATTTCAGAACTCTCTGTAAAATACCGACGAATATTTTCGTCAATAATAGCAACGATAAACACCGACGGAATATATTCGTCGGTGAGTGTGGCATGGGTGGTAATTTTTGTGCAACTCTCGGTAAAATACCAACAGCTTGGTTCCTTTTGTAAGGTCGTCGATATTGATTTAAAATATATTTTTTAAAATTTTTTATTAATAGTAAAAAAAAACTAATTAACCAAATAAAATTGTATTAAACATTAAAAATAATGTTAAATAATATTCATCCAAATATTCATTACAAATTTAATGTGTTTCAAAAACAAAATTAAACTAGAATAACGACGGAACTGGTGGAGGAGGAGGAGGCTGGTTGTTCCCGGAACTGTACGACCAAAAAGGGGCTACACATGTATCATCACCCGTCCTTGATGAATATCCATGACCATTTGACAAAGCTGATCATAATCCGTTGAGAGGCGTTCATATTGTTATTTCAAGGCTATGAACTCCTAAGACTGGGGGTGTTCGATACTGATGGAGAGCTCCCAACGATTGAGACACTACGGGTCGTCCGCAAGTTTTCAGCCGTAGTGTTGGAGAGCCCGTAGACCTGATTTTTATCGAGTTCACCAGACGATCGTACCTCCATCTACAATCCAGATCGAAATCGAGATGGGTTGAAGGATCGTCCCCATATCTCTCCCTCAACTGGCTATTATAGGTCTCCTAAAAATTTAAAAAAAAAATCATCATATTCAATTCAAGAAAATAATAACTTACGAAATAAAATGATTGAACGAACATACCACGAAATTTATTGGAAAGAGATATGTATTTCACCTAATATTTTATTATATTGTTAACTTTCCCTTAATTTAAAATCACATTTTGTATTAAAATGTAGCAACACAACTAATATTTTTCACAATTTTTTTTGTTTACACAATATTTAGCTCAGTAACCAATATCAGGAGAATAACATTTCACGCTTAGAACAATAAGTTGTAACTCAATTGATATTAATGTCCTTCTTATTAAAATATCATGAATTCAAGCTTTTTTATATATAAAAAATTATATTCAATTGATATTAGTGTCATTATTTCTAGCTCAATATTTTATGTTCATGTTCACACACACACACATATATGTATGTATGCATGTATGCATGCATGCATGCATGTATGTATTTGTGTTCTCCTAGAGTTGTTGCTTGGATTTTGTTGTTAATTAAAGTTAGAAAGTTTTGTTCAATTTCTAGAATGGGCTATGGGGGCAGTAATAAAACGTGAAAATCCTAAATATGACCCGAAAAACGACAAAATAAGAGCAAATAAAGTTCATAAATAAAGGTCATCTTTAATAGCAAGGCGAGAAAACGGAAGGGTTGGCTCTTCTGTTGTTGTCTTGCTTTTGAAAAAAGCAAGCAGTGCATGGAAATTTCATGGGAAAAGGTTTGCAGCGGCCTCACGTAACCTTTTCAAGACCTTAGGTATTTTTAGAAAAAAAAATGTGGTTGAGGAGTCGAATCACAATACATTATCGGACCATCACAATGCCCACGTATGACCACATGGTTGAGCCACCACTGCGCGTGCTCACTCCCCCTCCCTTCCACTCAATTTATTTGGCATACATCCGTTATCCTTTCTTTTTCTTTTTCTTTTTCTTTTTCGATGATGATGTTCTAAAATTCAATCAATTAATGAATAATGTTATTTAATATTTGGGTAATAAGTAATCACACATTCATGTTAATATTCTCTTCTTTGAAGCTTAAAAAATAGATGGTTGATGGTAGAAAGTCCAACACCTGTAAAATAATCTTTATTTGTGGGGTTTAAAGACTCTCAGATGATAAAGTCAATAAATGTTTTTTAAAGGATTGCAAGAAATAATAAAATGAGCTTTAAACTTCAAGAACAAGAGCGTTTGTTCTTATTTTTGTATGATGAGTGCTCTGGAATTAAAGAACGAATACTTATAAAATAAAAATTGTGAACCTTTTACATGAGTGGTTCAAGGGCTATTTATAACCGCTGAACCTTATTGTTTTTGTTGATGTGGAGGGGCTGAAGAGTCATTTCATCCTGATAGCATTAATGAGAGATAAATATCTCTTACACAATATTAATGAGGGATAAATATCCCTTACATGATATTAATGGTGATGGAAATATGGTAGACCATTAGAAGACTTTTGTACTCCTAATGGTGTAGAGAGATAAGTATTCTTGACATTAATATTTTATGTTAAAAAGTCATAAGAATAAACAAATAAAGTCTAATGGTTCAATATACGGTCTATAATGGTTGTCAGACTCATATGTCCTTGGGCTCAGTATGTAGCTGAACCCAATGATGTTGGGTCTAGTAGCTTGTCATATATGTACTTGGGCCAATCCCTTCCAAGTTGAGTCAATCCCTTCTCTTGGAGAAATGTTATTGCACAATGAAAACCATGTCCATCTTTAATATTACAATAAATAGATTGATTTTTTTGTGTTTTTAAAATATAGGTTAAGTTCTCATGGATTTAATAAATTTTTTATTAAATCCAAAATGCATTAAAAAATAAAGTACTTTTTATTGAATTTTGGTAGAAAAAAAAATGTAAAATCATGCCATGTATTTTTATTTTTATATTTTTTATGCAACATATGATTTTTATTTGAGAGAATTTTCTAACCAATTATTAAAAATAAAATGGTAAAAATAGTGTGAAAAACCTAAAATTAATTGCAAAATAATCTTCCAAAACTTTGAAAATTTATTAAAATTAGACTAAGGTCTTTTTTGTTAAAACGCAATAATGTGCTTTAATCAAACTATTTTAATCTAAATATCAACTCAAAATAAGCTATTTATTCATCATTCACCTAATTAAAAATCCAACAATACCAAAAATCAAACTCAAATCTTGTTAGTTTCATGAACTTCATTTTAATCATATGCTAAATCAAAAAATCAACACAAATCCAAGCATAATATATGAATCAATATTTAATATACAAATCAATGAAACTCAAGTATAATACATGATCAAACATTTAATGTTCAATTAGCAATCGCAACCCTAAAAAATAAACTCACAATCCAAAATAATGTTCAAACAATCTAAAATTTATACACAACAATGAGCATATTGTCCCAAATTTCACAACATTTTAGCAATTTGTTAACAAAAATGATTTAAGGTTATAAATCGACCTTCCGAGGACTAGGAATCAATTAGAGAGGTTGTTGTAACCAATAAACCAATGTTTGAAATAGAGGAACAATTGTGGCGTATGGGTTCAACTCACCATGATCACTACCAACGTGTGGTTCCACACGTTGTCATTGGTGAAATGAAAAAAATGGGTGGATTGGAATTTGCTCCTTCTATGTTTTTTTCCTATGCTAACGGTGATGTTCATCATCCCTGCAAATGTAGAAATCACACAAACAATTAATTTTATCTCTTTTTTATATCAATGAATAAGCTTCTCCCCTTGTGCAGCAAATGATGGCTACGTTTATAATCAAGGAAGAAAGAGTGGCCGGTGTTCGAGTTTGTTTTTGGGTTGTCGAATGGGAGGAGGTTAAGTTGTTGTTGGGTTAATTACTTGGTTATTGATGGCTAATGACTAACAGATATTGTTGGTGTGGGGTTCAGTGTTGGTATTTGGCCAAAAATATAGAAGAAGGGATGAGCCGTTGTTTGTGATGTCATATCCTATTTTTGAGTTCCTCCCCAAATTCTTTTTTTTTCCTTAAAAAGAAAAGGCACGGAATGATGTTTTGAACGACAGTGTGCATCTTTTTCTTCCCCTGCGCGTGCAGAGGCAGGGAAGAAGAAGATTTTTCAATTTTTCCAGCTCTCTCACCCCCCTTAACATAACTTATATCCCCTTTACCCTATCATCATAATGAAAAAGAAAGGCGAGCCATGCCCCGGCTACCTTACCCTGTGCTTGGGTAGGGTAGGGTGGCCATCTTCCCCTGCTTCCCATAAATACAAAGGGAGAACCAGAAAGAAAAAAAAAGAAGAAGAAGATTTTTTTTAGTGAAAATAAAGAGAAAGAAGAGAGAAAAAAACGGAAAATAGAGACGAACAAGGAGAGAAATGAGGAGATTGTTTATGGGAAAAAGAGACGAACATAGGTTTTTTTTTTAGGGTAGAAAAACAGAGGGGTTTTGGAGAGAGAAAGATTTTTTTAAAAAAAATTAAGGAGACAGAAGGGAGAACATTTTGAGAGGACCAGAAAGAGAGAACTAGGGAGAAAAGAAAAACAATCAAAGAACAAAGGACGAGAAGACCAAAGAACGAGAAACAGAAGCAAAAAAAAAAAAAAAGCAGAAGGAAAACACAGAGAAAGAAAGAAGAACCACCGGCCAAGCAGCTTCCCCGTCCACAACTGCAAACCACAACCCTTCTTCCTCTTCACCACCACTAGTAGCACTGTGAGCAACCGCCAAGTAAGCCTTTAGTTCTCTTATTCTTCTTCTGCATCACAACCTTCTCCATTATTCTGCATCAACAGTTGAGAGTGAATTAACATGAATATGTGGATAGTGGAGAGTTGTCCACTGTTTACTGGGCCGGACCCGTGTCGGCCTAGTCCAAAAAGTTTTTTTCCCAAAATCCTTTCAAAATTTTTATTTTCCTGCATATTTTCCTATCAATTTTTTTAATATTTGTTTATATTTTTATACTGTAAATATACAAATCTGTTATTAAAATACTTGATTTTATCTGAAATATTGAAACAAAAAAATCACACAGAAAAAACACAAAAAATATCTTGATTTCATGCATACGATCAAGTATCTAACAAAAATCATATCGTATTTTCATACAAAAAAAATTCAAAAATATGTCTTAGCATGTATTTTCGACTTTAATAACTAGTTTATTAAAGCCACAAGAACTAGGCCAATATTTCAAAAATTCCAAAAAAAATTATTATTTTATCTTCTTTTAATATCTAGGATTACGGACTTATATGTAAGACTTATTCTTAATATTAAAATGGTAGTTTTTTTTCATTGACGTTAAAACGATTAGGTTTTACCCGATAAGATAAGAATCTTTTTACCGAGAAGAACTTTTCTTAAAACCTTAGACAGACCAATAATTAAAAAACACGATAATACTTTAACTTTTATCAAACAATCAAACAATGCAACTTACCTTAGGTAGGGTGTATTTGGGGTGCTCATACTTTTTCTTTATGCAACCAGTCTCCGTACATAATCTCTGAGGCCAATTAAGGTTTCTAATAACCAAAATACTAAGTGGCGACTCCCATTCCCTCATTCCACCAATGAAAGACAAGAATTTCTTATCTCCCCCATTTTCCCGATTACTCAACACGAGAGTGGACTTATTTTCACCGTGATACTGTACACGTGCGACATATGAGATTGAAGAGATATGAGAGGCTGATTTTTAGTGACTCGTGGAGAGAGGAAGAGGCACATAAATTTTTTAGAGGAAAAGGATGGAGCTACTGACTTCAACCAAATAAAAAGGAAAACAATAGGGCAGTTGTCACCAGTTATAACCAACTAAGATAAAAAAATGATGGGTTTATTGATGTTGCTTCTTTGCCACCGTAGGGAAGGAAATGCGAAGGCCATGGGTTGAAGATGGAAGAATGTTGGCCGATCATGTAAGAATGAGAGAGCGGCCTGATTTTAAGTGGTTTGTTGATTGGGGTTAGTCTAATGGAGGGAACAAGGACTATTTATTAATGTTGGGTTCTTTAATGGCTAACAATGGCATGGGAGTTAGAGGTGGACAATCTAACCATGATAGCTGATGGTTGCTAATAAGTGAGAGTTACTTATTTTGGTCTAGAGAAAGGGATGAAGTTTTGTGTTGTTGGACAGTGAAAGTGGGTTTCACAACGCTACTGGTGGTTGACAGTTTTGAGGAGAGGATTGGTTTTATGTATGTAGGTGTGTGAGAGCTGGAGAAAAAATGTAAGAAATGGTTTTGGCATTTTTTTTTAGGCCTCCCTAACTAATTTCTCCTTCCTTTTTATTTGTGATATTCTTTTACTATTTATAGGCAAAATAATTTTATATTTTTCCTCTCAATTCCGCGGTCCCTAAGTAATTTAAATCCTCTTTGGTCCTCGTTTTCTTCTGTTGCACTTTTGGTTTCATTGTCTATTTTTATTTATTTTTATTTTTCTTATTTTTTTGTATTTTATTTTTTAAAAAAAGTCAACGTCAATGTCAACTTGATAAGAAAAATTAATCAATAATTTTACAATGAGGGCATTAATATATGAACGCGTTGAAAACAATTTTTTTAATTTTGGTTTCTTTTTAGAGGACGTTGAAAATGCTACAGAACATCAAAAATATGTTTTTTGAATTTGTTTTTGTTTTCAGCTGTTTTTGGATTATGTTTTTGAAAAATGTTAATAAAACGAGGTCAAAATTGGGTTATAACATGGACCTAATTGTAGAAAACTCTAAAAGCTGTAGGTTGTTTTTTACTATACACATACTCACTCTCTCACATTTTACTATGGATTTATTGTTCAGTTTTCTTTTCATTTTGATCCTCAATTTTTTACACTATTACATCCTTTTTGAGCTAAATTAAAAGACAATTGAATCAAATTTGTTAACAAAGGACAAAAGAAATAGCTCCATAAACGGGTGATTGCTTCAAAGTTCTCACAAAAAATTCATTCTAATCCTCAAACTTCACATATTATACATATTTGGTCCCTCAATATTTTCTAAATTCAATTTTGATATAAAAGTTCAATTATGTTATTTTCTAGTCTCTGGTTTGAAAGAAGAGAGAGAGATCACCAGATTTTAGCAGTAGAGAGAGAAAAATACCATTGACAGCGATTCCTGCCAACAAAACGGTATGCCTTTATGTCAAATGATTTCATTTAATGAGAGGAGTTCAACTTAAGTTTTTTTACTTTGAAAGTGCCTAGAAAAACATATCTGAGCTCGGGAAGATTTTAGGTTTCGTGTTCATTTTTTATTTCAAGATGGTTTTTGAATTTTTAAGGCCATGGATGGATTTATTAAGGCGGCTAAAGTGTTTTATATGTTTTTTGGGTCAAAAATGGGTTGAAAATAAGTTTTTAGATAAAAAACTCATCAACCTCAATTTTATAACCACCATAGTAATTGGAATTTAGACAAAATTAGACAACTCGTTGCTTAACCTATTTAAAAAAAAAATAGGGTCGACAACCCCACTTGCTATAAAAAAAAGGGTCCAGGTGCACAAGCTTTACTAAATAGGTTAGGCGTGTTAACCTGACCTTTTCTTTTTCAAAATTTGTTTTTTTATGCCTTTTTTATATGTTTTTTTTTCAAAAAAATTTTTTTAATTAATATCCCTTCTCTTTTTTTTTAAGTCTCTTTTAAATAAAAATTATTTTATAGTTATTTTGTATACATTTAATTTTTGAAGAGATTATTATAATTCATCTATAATGTTATGTTTTATATTTTGTATAAATAGAAAATATTTATTTTTGGATAATATTTCTAATATGTGTAACCTTACATAATATTTTTTTTCTCTTTATTTTATTCAATTAATTCATGTGTGTTTATTTCTTTTATCATTTGATTAAATATAAATTTGATTTTGATAAATAAAGTCATTAAACACAATCGGGTAAAAGACTTGTGTTGTCAGGTCAAATATCTTAATTTTTATATATCTCTTAGTTTTTTTCATTCTCATTTTCATTTATCGTTAATGATTTTTTTTTCATTTATTAACACATATTGGTATCAATTTATTTGATTACTTGTATGTATAGACTTTTTAATTTACACTTGAAAGAATCTATGTACAAAAAGATGTCAAAAGAAACCTATATATATAATTTTTTTTATAAAAAAATATTTAATCTACAACAAAAACACGAATTAAATAACTAGTATATATGTATACCGCGTTTAATAAGCACTCCATATGATATGAACGCTGGCAGAGACAGAAAGCCAATTTTAATGGCTATTCCATTTACCAGGACGCGTTTCTTGACTCTTATTTG
>Ga0325405_1002891_pt1 | contig 17726 bp, 3 predicted proteins | sample PopdelMetagenome_21_FD_205663 | JGI IMG/M metagenome (GOLD analysis project Ga0325405, IMG submission 205663) | Populus deltoides microbial communities from Bellville, Georgia, United States - Xylem-Control-R2 | ecosystem: Host-associated > Plants > Phyllosphere > Stem > Wood/Secondary xylem...
ATATTAAACTTAGCAATAGATTGTTCACAACAATAACTTAGAGTCCGCTCTAGCAATCATCAACAACAATCATAGGAAATATGCATAGGAAAACAATCATACTCATTCATAACATAAATTGAAAATAGAAGGAAGAATAAATCTCATGATTCTTGAAATCCAAAGGTTTTTGTGTCCTTGCAACCAAGAAAAGAGCTTAGCCTTGCATAACTATTAAACAACTACTTCTAAAGATTGAAGAGAGCATGATTTTTGGGTTTATAGAGGAGAGAATTCATGTTTATTCTCTGCTGGCTACTGCCTCCTTCTGCTCTCCCTTTATTCTACTCTCCCTCTATTCTCTAGCTGCATAGGAGAATAAACAATCATAGGAAAAATAAGCATAGGAGAACAAATATATTCATCATATAAATTGAAAAGAAAATGTAAAATAAATCTCACATTTCTTGAAATCCAAAGGTTTTCATGTCCTTGCAACTACAAAAAAGAGTTGAGCCTTGCATGTCTACTGAACAATTCATAAAAAAAAAGGAAGAAAACATGATTTCGGGTTCTGTTGGAGGAATGTGCATTTTTTCTCTATTGGTTGGTCGTCCTCTCTTTTCCTTTCTCTCATTCTTTTTATATCCTAAGAAACTCTAATTCCTTTTCTACAAAATAGTCCTTTCCTAAGTAGACAATTTATATTTAAGCCTTTCAACAACTATTTTCCTAAAAAGGAGAAATAGCTTTGCATAAAATCCTTAAGCTTTGACTTTTAACTTAGAGGAGCTAAATTGCTGAAATAAAAACTTGGATGACGGTTTGGATGCTTTGAGAAGTACTTTGGACTTATTTCTTCACAAAACCTGTCTGCTGGCAGAATTCATATGTCATCTTAGAAAAATCATATATCTCTCATATGAGCTCTTTTTCTACTGATATTTGGCAAGCTGATAGGTCTTCAAGTCAAGAATCCAACAAAATTTAGTTTGCATCAAATTGACTTCTGTAGCTCAAGATATTCAAGTCGGAATGGTTAAAAGTCAACACTGGCAGAATGCGAGATTTGACTTTAAAGGTTATGATTTCCATGCTCTTTATTTTTTATTTTTCTTGCCTTATATGTGTAGAAAGGTATGGATGTTAGCTTTGTAATGCCGCTAGAATCACTTCATTTCAACCTTTAGAGCTCGAGCTCTGCACAAAACATCGACTGGAGGTCAAATCTGTCAATTATTTTCAATTTACTTTTTTTTAATCTTTTATCCAAAAGTGCCTTCGAAACATACAACAAAGAATATCAAGGCATTTTATGTATAAAACATAGGCAAAACACTAAATAAATATGGGTAAAACTATCAAATAATTTGGTTGCATCGGGTGTAGATGGGGACTCTAATAAACTGAAAATTCCAAGTTTCCAAGGCAAAAATGATCCTTAGGCTTATTTGGAATGAGAAAAAAAATAGATTGGATATTTGATTGCCATGTTTGTTTTGGGTAGAAAAAAAATAAAAATTATGGTAATTGAGTTTGTTGATTATATTGTAATATGATGGTATCAAATTGTGACTTTTAGGCAGAGAAAGTAGAAAGGCCTCTAGATACATGGGCTGATATGAAGGCTTTGATAAGGAAGTGATTCATATTAAGTCACTACTATAGAAAGTTGTATTAGAAATTGCAAAGTTTGAGCCACGGTTTTAAAAGTGTTGATGAGTATCATAAAGAGATGAAGATCGTGATGATTCAGGCTAATGTAGTAGAGGATAGGAAGGCCATTATGACTAGGTTTCTTAATGGATTGAATCACGAGGTCGTGAATGTTGTGGAGTTGCAACACTATGTAGAGTTGGAGGACATGGTATATATGGCAACAAAAATGAAGAAATAGATTAAGAGGAGAGGGGAAACACGACCACCATTCATTCTGAGCACTTATTCTTCATCTTGAAAGCCTAATTCGAGGAGAGATGGGGCTGCCTAAGTTCATCCTACTATAGGAGGGGGTTCTGAGACTCCTAAAATAAAGAAAGACACCTTTGCCATGGTAAAGGTAAAGTTAAGACTCCTACTTCTTGTAGTCATGACATTAAATGTTATCATTGTTTGGTTTTTGGTCAAATTGCTTCACAATGTCCAAACAAAAAGGTCATGATTATAAGAGCCCATGGTGAGATTGAGTCTAAAGAGGAGAATAACATTGAGGTGGAGTTGCCATCATTGACAGATGCTAGCGATGAGTGTGTATTGAACATCCTGTTAAGGGGGATGCTTGTGGTGAAACGAGCACTTGATATGCATGTGAAGGTGGGAGGTTTAGAGGTGCAAAGGAAAAACATCTTCCATATAAGGTACCATGTGCAAAATAAGGTATATAGTTTGATCATTGACAGTGGTAGTTTCACTCTTTACATGTGTAGACCTATTGTTTTTCTTATATGTGAAAGATATCAATTTCAGAGTTTCATTCTTAAGTTATTTCAGCCTTCATCTTCCAATTTTGTTTTTCCTTTTATTTTCCTTCATTTTTTTCTGTTAGATGAGGTTTTATGCTTGTAAGTCTAGTAATCAAGTAGCCTAGGGTTTAACTCTCCTATATAGGATAAATTCTTGTGTCCTCTTAAGAAAAGAGAGAAATAAAAAAAAAAAGGTAAAGGCAGGAGGAAACCAACTTTTTTTTCCTTATAGTAGCTAAGTTTGCTATTTCCCTTAATGTTTTGGTTCTATATGTTTATTTATATTTCTTTCTTAGTCAGTAAGAATAGGTAGGTTTTTGGAAAGGTTTAGTTATTAACCATATGGTTATGGGACATCTATGAGATTGTTTATGTTTTGGTCATGTGTTGGACCCTTGAAAGTGTGAAAGAGGTTATTTTAGGTTTCTAATGAAGATAAAACACCTGCACCTTTTTAGGTAGAAGAAAACAAGTTTCATAACTTAGCTTCTAGGTTTAAGGATAGTAGGAGAGGAGCTGTGGTCTTTTCTTTTTAGTGCTTATCATATGCATGCTCATTTGTGGTTATTTTATGCGTGTTGTTTTGGGAAAGTAAATTACTACCTACAAGATGTTTAGCCTCTTTTTAGGTTGAGAACCGTAGGATAATTTGTTACGATATGTTTGTTCTCTTTCTTTAAACTTTGTTCATGTGTTTTCTTTTGTGTGTGATGTTTAGATCTTTTGGTTTATGCTACTTAGAGAAATGAAGGGGATATAATTCCCTTTTTGCATGGTTGCCTATCAGTTTTTAATAGGAAAGCATGGGCAAACCCTCTTAAATGTGTGTTATTCTGAGTTGTTGCATGCCTTTATGTTTGGCAAGGCTTGAGGGCATTAGTGTTGCTTTTTGTAAAACAAAGTAGGCTATGGTTTGGTTTTATAAGTTTGAGAATAAAATAACCTTCTTTTCTTTTAGTATTACAAGCTTATCCCTTTATGCATATAAGAAGTTTTTAATTGCCCATCAATAAAATAGAGAAAATATGCTCTTTATTATTCCCTTATTGTCTTTGAACTTATAATAAAAAAAAATTCATATAAAAGTGTGGAATGGAGTCTTAATATCCTTTGTTTTCTTCTTTATGAATAACAAAATGTTGTGGTTTTGAATTCTAAGGAATTTGGAACCTTCAAAGGAAGTGATGCCATGTAACTATGATTTCATGCTTGAAGGATTTAGGGTTTGTGTCTAATAAGTCTTTAGTAGGCAATTTATCTAGAGCTTTTATTAATTGTTAATAGTAACATGGATTTTCTATTGCTTTGTAATGCCAAGAACTTTGTTAAAATTCTTTTTTCAATCTTGCATTTTGGCCAAGCCTTTCACACATCAAAAACAAAAAAAAATATTTTTTTTTCATTTATTTGATATTTATATAGGTCTTGTTAATTGTCATCGTCATCTTAGTATCTTCATTTTACGTTCGCATGTATATACTTTTAAAATAAAAAATAGAAAAATATTTTTCATCTTATATGCATTTGTTTTGAGTTTTATAACTTGTTTATAAAATCTATTGAGATTCAACTAACATTATAAAGGCTATGATGGGTCAACATTCCAAAACCCTTTTTTAAAACTTCCACTTAAAAAAATTCCATCGAAAATAATTTTTTTTGTTATTTACTTGTAGTGTTTGAGATAAATAGACACATAATGATATATTATTTTAAATGTTAATGAAGAGTAACACCTTTTTTTCCTTTGTTTTCCGAACATATCTTCCTTTCCAAATTTTAAGCCTTTCGTTGTGATATTCATCGATGATATCTAAGTGTTAATCGAGGATATTAATTTTCTTACTAAGTCCAAAACATTCATGTTATTAGCTCCTGCCTCGAATATTAGATCAACCCATAATTATTACTGCTTAGATATTTTGGACTCAGGTACAAAAATCTCATTCAACAAAAACTTTATGAGTAAACCTTGGTGTTATACGATAAATAAACCTGAATATGTCATTATCCATGATCCATTACTGCATAAACAAAATGTTTAATGACAACTCCTATGATTTGGGTTGGGTCCAATGAGCCCAATAAAGGCCCACCCAATTATTTATTGATATGATTTGATAAACTATTAATAATCATAAGTTATGATTGGAAGTAAATGGTTGTAGATATTTCAATTCACCAAACAATAGAGAGTGAAAAAGATGATCTAGACTTTATAATGGATAAGCTCGAACCCGCTCATCCATTTACGGTTTAACTCATTATAGTAAATTCATTATCACCCATGTAGATAGACCACTAGAATAGAAAAGAAGTAGCAATGTAACTTACATTGAATAAAATGCTTTAAGGTGAAAAAATCTTCCTTTCAGCATAACTAGTCCTTTACCTTTGAACTCTGAAGACCAATTAGGGTTTTCTAGTGATCATAATACTAGATAATGACTTCTTTTTAACAGAGAACCTCCCCCCCACCCTCTTAACACAAACACGCACCTTTTTATTACATCGAAACATTGTTCTTAAATTTTTTTGGTCGATGATCTATTAAAAATGAATTTTAATTAAAGTTAATGAAACTAATACATATTTAGTTCTTTCTTTTATGAAAGGAAACAATTGTTCTCATAAGTTGAGGTATGAAAAATAATTGAAACTAATATATAGGTGCTTGTCAAATAACATGTATACTAACATGACTTACATGAAAATTCTATATGGAGAGCACATTCATTTTTATGGAAAGACTCACATGATAGTTATAAATTTGATCATTAGACTTGAGAACACTAAGTTATCTTATATAAGGAATGTTATAATTTGTTCATAACTACACGTTGTCTTAATCAAGGATAACAAACGGGAAGATATTAGGTATAACATAAACTATATAAAGATATTTGAGTGATCAAGAGAAGATTTATCACCCTATATGAATTAGAAAAAAATATTTCATCTATTCTCAGATAGTAATGACTGTGAAATCCTTGCGCAATGTTAAATGAAATTTGAAAAGAGTTTCATATCTTATTTAAAGAATCAATGACCATATGTTAGAATAAAACATGACTTGATATAGCAAATACACTCGACGTTATAGTGTCTAAATCAAAACATTACCATGAAACGATAACATTACTATGAAACGGTAATAAGTCTGTAAATGAACTAAATGATAAAAAGATAAAATAAATATATTTTGAAATAAAGAAATGGTCCCGAGGATTTAGTGGAATAATTGATACGATCCATGCAAAGATGGCACAAGAAAATTCAGATTTTGATGTAAAATCATCTATCGACCAATTTTATGCTATCAAATTAACTCTCAATCCAACTATTGAATTGGGCTGAAATTTTATGAGGAGTCACTTGACATGTTCTTATATCTTATGTTAAAAGTTTAGGGCAATCAAGGTTCAAGAAAGCTATACAAGAATATCATCGGACTTGAAATAATAGACTTATTAATGGCATTTTAGTAAATAACTAGATAGGCTTGAAATTTCAGCTATTTTCTCTTCTTATAACAGTTGGTCCTGCTAGAAAGAAATAAATAAGGAGTTTTTCATCTTTTCTTGATTTTTACCTAAAATTTCTTAAGGGAAATCATGAATTGGGGCGATTTACATGAGATAGTGAGTGTTTAAACACATCAAACACAAGAATTAAAAAGAAATCAAGTGCGAGATGGGTGTTAGAGAGAGAGAGAGAGAGAGAGACAAACCATGGCATTTTGAGGGGGAAAGAAGAAAGGGTGAAATTTTTTTGACTAGCCGGCATTCAAAGCTCAAATAATTATTAGGTAAGGAGTTATAAACTCATTTATACATGTTTAAGTGAGGATAAATGAGTTTTACATGAAATTCTCAAAATTTGAATTAGGGTTCTTGGATGTATTTTAGGAGAAACGTGAAATTGTGATGAAATTATGGAATTAAGGTGGAATAGGATAGAAATGATTTGAAGAAAAAATTGGTGTTTTAGTTGAAAGGAGGGTCGACCATAAGAGGAGAAAAAATGAGAAGTTGTGGAATTAAGGATGAATGCTTATTTACTTGCATATCTTTAACATATGATGATAAATTGATAATAATTTGAATTAAAATTATAGATTGTTGAGTTACAATTAATTATTAATGACAAGTTAGTTAAAGGTGTAAATGAACTAGGGAATGCATGACGCTACCATGCGAACATTATTGGGTTGAGTTTTTATGAAAGTTTGGCGGGAAAAAAATTTAGGTAGAGCCTAGTATGAGGGAGACTATACTAGAATTTATAAAAATTCATTAAGTGCATAGTGGGCTTAATAATAGAAAATATAATATGGATATTGTCAAGAAAAGAATTTATAGAAAGGGTAATTTAGTAACATTATGGATAAAAGATAAAGTAATGAAAGTATAAATAAAATCATGTTCAAAATATTGTGCACATTGGGTTGATTCCTATTCAATACCGAATACAATTTAAATTGTGATAAGATAATTATTAAAACATGTTTAAATAAATAAATAAATGCAATAAGGAAATAAAATAGTGCAAGGGTTTAAAAAAATTGGTTTTATTTTACATATCTACTTGATAAGTGTTAGTATTGTTGTATTTCAAATTATAGGATGTTACACTAGGAACCTAAATGGTCACATATAATAACAACTATTGATTTGAAATTAATCTGAGATAATTAATCAAGTGTGACTTTATTATAAATAAGTTAAAGAAATTAATGAATAGAATATAATTAATATATAATATTACAAATTTAGACCTAAAAAATCAACTATGGATTTGATTGAATAAATTTCTAAAATTATCTTAAAATAATATATGTTATATTTGTCGCACTAGACATCATGGTAACTCACCTTTTTACTTAGGAAGGATAAAGGTTTTTTTTGTGTTTAGAGTGGGGAAAAGGTCTTATGTTATTAAAAAGAGTCGTCACCTAGTATTATAGTCACTAGAAAACCATAATTGGTATTTAGAGTTCTAAGGTAATAACTAGTTAAGCTAAATGGAAGATATTATTACCCTATAACATCTTATATCAGGTAAGTTACATTGTTATTTGTCTTTTATTCCTAACCGTTTGTTATGCTTAATCTACCATTGACTTATCTACACGGGTGATAACCGATCTACTACAATCAGTTAAACCCTGAGTAGTTGGTTTAAGCCCTAACTATTCTAAGATCTAATCATCTTTATCACTTCTAATTATTATCTTTTGATGGTACTTGGTGAATTGACATATCTATAGTTGGTTACTGTTGATCATAACTTGTAACCAATAATTTATCAAGTCATTCCAATGAATAACCAATAGGCTTATTAAACTTAACCTAAATCGTAGGAAGAACTCATGGTCAATGCCTTGTTAAGGTTCATCTATCATGTAATACTTAAGATTTCACTCGTAGTTTCTAAATAATGTAGTTTTTATTCCTGGTCCTTTTAAGAAGTGACCTACATGGGTTCATTTACATGAAAGAGGATCTAGTCATGAGGGTCTATTTTTAGACAAAGTCTTTACAACGACCTATTTGGGGTTCATTATCTTATGATGTGCTATTTAACAATCACCTTTTTTTATGATTTAATTTTTGTTTTGGTTGCCATTTTATTTTTCTTATCTTCCCTTTTTATACATCCCATATTTATGGTCATCTCCTCACCATTTTATTCATGGTTAAACACATCCCACTTAGAGGACCAGAAGTTGAATAATCTCTTTGTCTCAACAACTATTATTTCCTTCGTATATTATTCAAATAGGATGATGAAATAAGCTAAATCTTTCAACATTGGGTTAATTAGGAATCAACCTTTATAGTTTATAAAGCAAACCTCGTGATCACATGGTCACGCAACCCACACGCAAAGACACCATTTCCTAGAAAAGCCAGGTAAATCAGGTTTGATAGGAGTGTGACACAAAGATAACTTATACCTAGGCACCAGTACTATTGGAAACGGAAACCCCCACCCAATAAATATTGATTCACGAACAAGAAGTATAAAGATGACGCCACGAAGATAGTTGTTCTTCGATACGTCATTTTTCAGTTCTTTAGAGAACCATGGAAGGGGGATTATCTCACTAAGACACACACACACACAAAGTGCGGCAAATAAGAAGTTTTATTAATTTGAATTGTCTAACCTTACATGTCTAGTTATGCCTTTATTTATAGTGACTCCAAACTAAAATAAACCCTAATGGACCCCTTATGTGGACTTATATGATGCCCACTTACAATTAAACCCAAATAATATAAATAAACCCTAAACTAAGAAGAAAATAATAACAACAATAATAAATCTGAATTTAATATCCTAAATATAATAGGATCAGATTTATTGCCCTTTAGAAGTCCCATATAAACTAGGAGAATCAAATCTGAGGTAGAATTAATTCTGAAATCTTCTTTCCTTTTTTGTTTTTTTATAGCTAGGATGAATAAGGAATCCTTGTAAGAAAAGGATTCTAAAACATTTATAAATCCTTACCACACTTGGAAACTATGTTGCAGCTCATTAAAGATCTTTGTAGAAATAGGAGATTTTCAAAATAAGCTGTAATGTCCTTTTAGGAAAAGAATCGTAGCCAAATAGGAAGTCCACAAGTCAAAATGAAGTAAATAACAAAATTTATACAGCCTATGTTGATCCGTATTTTGATGCTTTCCTGAACCCCAATTGATCTAAAATTGTAACCCAAGGTAGGACAACATGTCAGGAGACTCTATGTAAATTTTTAGCCAGATCCAACAGTCCGATTGAGAATTATGATTGTTGCCATAAAACTGGATATATGCACTTTTTACGTCAAAATCAGAATTTGATCTTGCCTGGATCGTATCAGTTTATCTTGATTTTCTTTCTATAGACTTATCATAGTCTCATGACCCGGTTATAGTTTTGATAAGTTAACCTGAGTCGATTCAATATGTCGCATTCTCAATATTTGAAAAGAAAATGTCATTTAATATGTTATTGTATCAACATTTTTAAAAAATATTTTTATGATTAAATTTTCTTATTAAAATACACATTATCAACACTTAGACAATTTTTTTATATTAAAAAAAAATAATCTGACCTACAACATGGTGCAAACCAATCATCTAGTATATACTATATACTATAAAATGCGTGTATGTGTTTAAGATATGGAATGAATTAAGTATTTTTATAATAACTATTTTGCCAATACTATATAAATATAAATTGTGCGTGTAATATAAGATATGGTTTAGATTCCGATTCGAATACTACAAAAATCATAATCTAAGTATAACCATAAATGTTTTTTATTTTATTTTTTCCAATTAGTTAAAAAAATTCATTTTTTACCAAAACAAAACCTTGTCATTTAGATAACCTTGAATGAATATCCATAGGATTTAGGTTACTTCCCATGCTATATTGGAGGTCACATCAATTCTTTTTTAATGTAATATTTTTTTAAGATACATTTTTTTTAAAAAAAACAAAATATTGGATTGACCCTGGTGAATCCATCAAATTCATAATTCAGGTCATGGACTTTAATGGGTTCAATAACATTTTTTTTTAATTTAGTTATACGATAAGTAAATATAAAGACCAATTTAAAATTAAACAGATATTGAAGAATAAAATTAAAAACAACTCAACAGAATCCCTACATTAAAGGCTAAAATTCAGCACAAAAAAAAGAGGCCAAACATGCTTGCTAAAACAAAATGATATTAATTATTCATTAAATATCAAAATATATTATACAAATAACAACTGGGCATATATTTTTTTTAATTAATGTAGACTTAAGAACTTTTATAATTTATTTTTTTATAACTCTTTGAAACTATTTAATTAGTCATTGAAGTGTAAAAATTAATTGAATAATACTTTTGTTGCTACCCAATTTTTGACCCAATGTTTCGATAAATTTTCAAAAAAAAAACAAAAAAAATAGAAAAAAACAACGAAAACCCAAAAAAATGCATTTTTGATATATTTGCATCGTTTTTAGCATTTTCAGCATTGTTTCAAAAGAATTTAATTTTTCAAATGTATTTTGAACGCGTTCAACTTTTAACTTGTTAATTTTACAATTATTGATTTTTCTTCATGAGTTGACGTTGATATTGTTTGTTTTTAAAATAAATTCAAAATACAAAAAAAAAAGACTTGAGGGACCAATTTTCTTGTAGCCAAGCCACACTTCTCCTATAAATACCAGTCTACAGTGAAAAAAAAAGGGAAGAGAAAGTTTTGGGGGAATAGTAAAGAAAAAAAGAAAACCCTAAGAGACCAAAGCTTTCATCTTTTTCAAAGGCAAGCCACCGCTCCTTCCCTTTATCAAAAACAGAGAACCTCATCTCCCAAAACCAGAGGCCATGACCGATCTTTCCCCTATTTTTTACAGACCTTTCCCTCTCTCGGCTGTCTCTCCCCACTGCTGCCTCTCCTTCTTCTTCCCTTTTAAGCCAGCCACAGACACCCGGTCATAACTCCCTAACTTCCCCACTCACTAACTCCTCTGCAACCACCATCGCCCCACAAATAGAAGACCTTTCCCCAAAACACCAGAATCCCCATCTTCCTCTCCTGGTCGCCCCCTCCCTTCGAAAAGAAAAAAAATAGAGCCACCCAGTGCTTTGGGATTTTGGCTCCCAGAACCGACAACAGCACCACCGCAACACCGCAGCGCCACCGTCAGCTCCAGTATCGCCGAGGCCAATGCCAGCAATCCAAGCACGACAGAACCCAAAGGACCTGCCGACCACAAACCAGACGCCCTGACCTCAAAGCCGGCCGCCTGAAATAGAGAAGAAGGCAAAGCCAAAAGAAAATGAAAATAGATTTGTATGGAGAAGCAGATCTAAAAACCGAGAAGGAAAGGTGACCAAAATTTGTTGCGTCTTTTCTTTTGTTGCAGGTAATGGTGGTCCTCACAACCGGCAGAGAAGGGAAGGGAAGAAGAAAGTAGGCCCAATCCACCCATTTCCGGCGATTACCTGCGGCGGCGCGTGGAGAATATGCGCCGCAACTGTTCATGCAGATTCCAGACGGCTTCCATGCAGTTCTTGTTATTTTTGGGGAGTTGTATTTTGTAATTTTAGGATTGTTAAGGTTTTGTTTAGGTAATTTTAAATTTCTGTTTACATTATAAACTTGTACCTATGGTGAGTAAACATAGTAAAAAAGTGATGTTAGCGTGTGTGTTTGTATTTTTTTATGTATGTTTTTTGTAATGTTAAAATTAGAAAAAAAACAAAAATAATAAAAAGAAGAAAAAAGAATTTAATATTTAATTTGCATATGGTCAAGTATTTTAAGGACAAATAAAATCATGTTGTATTTCCTGTGAAAATGCAAGAACACGTTTATACATCTATTTTGGGATTTAATAACTGATTTATTAAAGCCGTAAGAATTTGACTAATATTTCAAATTTTCAAATTACATCAAACCGCAAAGTAGCTTACCTCGGGTAGGGTGCGCTAGGGGTGCTAATACCTTCCTTCGCCACAATCAGTCTCTTACCCGTGAATCTCTAACAAAGACCAGTACATCCGGGTTTCCTAGTAACCTTCAATCAAATACTAGGTGGTGACTCTCAAATCAAGCAAAACGAACGAAAATCGCCAACAGACGTCGCGTGAGGTACGTGCGACAGAATGACGACTCCACTAGAGACGATACTGTTTCTGACATTATTAGACTAAGCTTTGTGTTTTTGATGTGTTTTAAGTTTTTTGCGTTTTGTTTTGTTTTATTCATGTTTTATCCATGCATTGTATAGAATTGTCTCATGCATCACATGTTTTAATTTTTGAAAGCACACACAAACTTCAGGTTAGGTGGGGGACTAGCAGCTTACCTTACGACTTTTAGTCAAGGTTTAAGTTTGTGTAAACCCCAACTCTACGTTGAGTGCTTAGACTAGTAATGATTGGTACGCGTGCCAACTCATTGCCTATTGGGGCCCCATATTGCCTTCAAGTAGAGAGAGACCCTTTTTAGAGACCAAGTAGTAAACCTACCCTTTGTCTCACTTAAAAAGATTAGAACCTGCCTTTAGGATGTATGCTCTGTACACATTGTTTTGCATATGAGCAAACCCTTCTTGAAGCATCTTGAATTTAGGACTTACGGGGGATATAATGGTCAAAACTCAAGAAATTTCTATTGTAGAGTTTGAGCAAGAATAAAAATTCTTGTTTCATCATACAAGAGTTACAACCATATGTCACCTCTCGAAGGGCGAGTTCATCATATAGATGACATGTTCATACATTTATCACGCATGCACTGGGATGAAAAGTAGGTTCCCCCATTTGAGGTCAATTGCATTGATTGAAAAAGGATGAGAAAATAAAGAAAGAGGTCAGATAAAGGCTCATTGTCAAAAGAAAATTGGAGCATCAAAGGTGAAGTAGCTAGAAAAAAGAAAGGGAATGTCTGCACCGCTTTCCGTGGGAACACCGTTTGTAGAAAAATGATTGGCTTTTCTTGTCAACATTCCACCAGTGGTGGGCATAACATCAATGCTCTGCCTTTTCCTTCACTTGAGTCCTGAATAGCAGCAGCAACACCTTCAGTCATTAATTAAAGATGATCTTCTTTCTAGTTTGCACTGTTTATTGTTCATCACCTCCACATTTTTCAATGGCACCCAATAGCTACTAGCCTTCTGTGCATGGTGCATTATTCTTCTTTGAAGTTACCCCCACTGTGAGCTCAATTCCAGTTCAGCAGCACAGGATGTGGGTCTGGAAAAAAAAAACATGATTAGACATTGAACTTCTACATGGCAGAGCTCTCTTTGTAGAGATTTGTTTGTGGATCTGCTAGTGGGGAATGCAAGAAGGGATGCAGTAGTTTTATACGCTAAAAAACTTTCTCTCATCAGTTTCAGCACCAAAATACTGTAGTAGGCAGAAGAGCCAGACCTAGTTTGAAAAATATGAGCAGACATCAAACTTCTATATGGCAGAGCTCTATTTATAGAGATTTGTTTGTGGATTTGCAAGCGGGGAATCCAAGAGGAGATGTTAGTTTCAGATCATCTACAATTTTCTTCCACTAGTGACAGAATCAAAACACGAAAGATGGGAGAAGAGACAGACCTGGGTTGAAAAACAGGAAAAAGATTAAAATTTTAACAGAGCAGAACTCCCTCTACATGTGTCTGTTTGCTATACTATCAGTGAGGAATCAAAGATGAGACATAAGAGTTTTAGATTCATCAGGTTCTCTTCCAATAAAGACAATACGTGATTCCACACGTCAGTAGTGGTAGTGCTGCAAGTTTCTGGGCGCTGCCAAGATTACCTAGCTGTTGGAAGTTTCCAACAATCCTAAAACAACAACCACAACATTGGAAGATTGACATGAAGTTGTATGGATTGCCAAAAGAATTGAACAAGCTATTGAGATGGGAAAGATTGAAGGTTCTGCCAAGGATTCCAGAACAATGATGAGAGATGAATTAGTAGATGACTCTGAAGGTGGGAAACCATGGTTATGTGGTTTAGTCAAGTCTCGCTCAAGCATCAACTACTCAAATGTCTTTGCCAAAGATTGACATACCTCTGCCACTCAAGTTTGTCTTAACAACATCTGCCAGACTCCAAACTTGTTGCCTCGAGTCTGTTAAATCCCATGCAACCACTATTTCCTAGGTGGTATAATCCAAACAAGAGATTTGAATATCATTGGGGGACTTCAAGCCATTCAGTTGAACAGTTGCAAGAATTTCAAGAATGGAGTTCAGAGGATAGTGAACAAAAGGCAAATTGAATTTCTAAAAGATGAGGTCATTGGTCATATTGTCATGAAACATCCTCAGAATGACAAGTGATCGAAATTCCTTGGCAAAACACAGATATTGCTAGAGTAACTGATCCAAGAAGGGTTTGAATTGTCAATCATTTTTGTTATGGATTTTTACCATTTTGCATTTTGTGTTGGGGTCACATCTCATCCTTGAATGAAATATGTCTTTCCTTTGTCTTCCTGTTGTTTTGAAATTAAGAGATGCTTCTTTCAAAGGGTATTTTGACAAAATATTTTGATCAAACTCCAACATGCAAAATTAAGGCTAGTCAATCCTAAAAGATTAAAAGTGTTTTGATTGTAGAAATGTCTCGGTGCTTGAAAATGATATATGGCGACCAAACAATTTTGAACTCGCACATGAAATCAAACCACACATCATATAGCTAGGTTTTAATAGTATGCATAATGACATGTAGTGGATTCAGTAGTTATGAACTCGCGAATCAGGATTCTTACAAGTCCAAATCATTACACTAGACGAGGTCAAAATTTATAGGTTTCTAACCGACCTTGCTTGAAATGAGAAAAAGGCTATTTTTGTTATCCCTTCACTTTCTAAAGGTTATATCCCTTGTGGTCCCCATTTGAGCCTGATAGAATATTTCTTTCAAGAAACCTTGACTAGGATCACACCCCACACTAGGGGCAAATGAGAGATATTTTGAAGACACTGATAGAATTAATGGATAAAAGAAAGGCTTAGAACAAAAGTCCAATGATTAAGAAAGGGCTAGAAGAAGAAAAGTCATAGATTGAGGGCTATCCAAGAAAACTTTGAGGAAAGCTATGTGAAAGTAACAAAAAAAATAGAATGGAAGAAGAATGCCTATCAATTCTAAGAGGGGCAAAAGAGGTTTCAATTGAAGAAAGACACAGCAAATGCCAAAAGCAAAAAAAAATCGAGCTTCATATCTTTTGGTGTGTCTAGGATAAAGCCGCTAGTGTCTTCAAAAAAAAAAATTAGATTGGTTATTCATCAAAGAAAAAGTTGGATTTGCATTATGACCTATGTTAAGAGAATTCTGATATTTGAGATTAACAGGGTTATATGCCACTTTCTCTACAATGACAACAAGAGAAAGAGAGTTCATGAATGGTTAAGGCTGACCTTAGGTCTTTGAAACCCTTAAACACCTTTTGAGCCTGAAATTCGCTTTCTTTCATAGCTATAAACCATAGCCTACATTACGTGTTTTAAAAAGCCTTTTTTAATCAAGTAAGCAATCTGAACTGATAGATGACGATTTCAAAACTTGAAAAGTTGTTCTATAAGGGTAGTGACTTTATGAATCAAGCTACTGATTATTATGCATGCTGATAAAATTGGTGCTAAGAAAAAGAAACAATCTTTCTTGATAAAGCCTCAAGTTTTGACTTGAACATCTTGTTTCTTGAAATCCACAGAAGGTCACCTCATCACAGACCATCAAATGATATGCCCAAGATCAAAGATTAAAATTGACACAAAGAACCATGGAAAAAGCCATTTTAATCTTATGACGGGTCAATTTCTATTTTCAAAACACAAGACAATTAAAGGATTTTATATTTTGAATGACGTGTGTTGGATTTTTGACCAAAGCTTACCTTTCAAAAATGCTTTTTAAAAGTAACATCTCTCTGATTTCATTTCAACAATTAGACATGAATAGACATAATCTTTGAAAGATGAGATTTGATTCCAGTACAAAAAAGATTGTCAAATAAGAACATCGGTTGAATTTGCAAAATCCTTAACAAGAATGACATCAACACTTCTCGACACTCCTTAAAAAGTTGACCATCTAGGGGCAATATAGTGGACCTTGAGAAAGAAAACAAGTAGTATTCAGATCAGCTAGGGGGCAATGAAAGATGATTAAATGATGAATCAGTGAGCTGAGGACCATGGTGTTTAAAGAAAAATAATCAATGAACGAGCACATTCAGATCACATTAGGGGCAATGTTGTTCAAAGACAATCCCAGCAGCATTACACTTAAAGGATATCTTCATATCTTTATCTTGGTTTATCATCTCCAACATGGCTATGACTTTTGATCGATGTTATCACATAGTTACATTTGAATGAATGTTGGAAGGATGCACCCACCAAGACTGACTGTGGGACCATCTATTCTAAAGCCCAAAGGCGCACTTCATTGATAAAAGTAATATCATTGATAAGGTTGAAGCATTTCTTTTCACAATCTGATTAGATGAGCTGAGAGAAATCTACTAAGAAACACTGAGCATATAACAATGAGCCTTTTACTGCAGCTATGAGATACATGTCTAAACGACTTGATAGTTCTATGAAGGCTGATGATAACATATACTGGAAGAGTATTGTTTCAACTGGGGCAAATCTGTGGCTAATTGACAATCTAAGATGAGGTCGACGCTAAACAACCTCTTGATGGGATTTTGTAGGAGGCACACAGCTAATCAAAGAACGGTTCTCAAGAGAATCCAGGAGATGAATGATTTGTTAAGCTTATTCATGATGAATCAAGCCACACCATACTTAGGGGTAGAGTCAAGTTTGATAAACAACGAGAGCAGTAATCATCGCGGACAGCCCAGGATAGGCATTGCATTTACAACTGAGTGGATGGCTAGCACATGAAGAAGTCAATGCATCGAAAGAACATAGAAGGCTTTGGAATGCAAACCAAGGCACCCTATGATGATGGAGCATCAAAGAGGGGGGGAACTATATTTTAAATCAGGTAAGAATGCATGCATGTCATCTAACCTCAAACCATTGCATATATTTTTGAATTGTTACAGGAAAATCCTCAATGAAGTCTAGCAAGGAAAAAAAAAGAATCATTGAGTTGATGATAACAAAGAATCAGTTTTGATCATGGAATAAGAAGAGAATGAGATGAATCCTGTCATTAGGAAAATCTTAAAGAAATGGGGAGATCAACCCTATCATCAAGAGAGAGAAGTCTTCAAGTCAACCCTGCAATCAGGAAGCGCCAAAATTGTCAACCTTATCCTATCAGGAATCAAGACTTCTCCAACCAAGTCTTTTTGCCAGGTAAGTCACATTATATCATTTGGGTAGGTCACCCATTATAATGAGACCACCTGTCGCACCCTCACGGCAGAGCGCGGCGTCTCAGCGATCCTCGATTGGTTTCGAGGTCTTTGTTTTCTTTGTGAATAAGGGAGTCGCCACCTAGTATTATGGTCACTAGGAAACCTAACTGGTCTTTCAGAGATTTTAAGGCAAGGGACTGGTTGCGTAAAGGGAAGGTATTAGCACCCCTAGTACGCCCTACCTAAGGTAAGCTGCTTGGTGTTTGGTTTGCCTTATAATAGCTATGGTGTTGGTGTTTTCTAATCTCATCAGTTTTTCTAAGTTTGATTCAAACTAAATTTATTAAGGTAGAAATCCAAGGAGATTCCATGTGCTTTAAAAGCTCATCTTTCCCTTAGTATTTCAAGAGTTTG
>Ga0325405_1002894_pt1 | contig 17717 bp, 8 predicted proteins | sample PopdelMetagenome_21_FD_205663 | JGI IMG/M metagenome (GOLD analysis project Ga0325405, IMG submission 205663) | Populus deltoides microbial communities from Bellville, Georgia, United States - Xylem-Control-R2 | ecosystem: Host-associated > Plants > Phyllosphere > Stem > Wood/Secondary xylem...
TTTTTTTTCCGGTTTTCTCGGTTTAATCGGTTTTCCGGTTTTTTTGCTCACCTCTACTTGCTGACATGGCTCAACATCCTTATAAATGCAAGCTAAATACTGTTTGAAACTAAAAATACCTCCACTAATAATTTTTTGACAATACTTGCACAGAACTTTTCTAGAATTCTTATTAACATCTATACCATGCTGTCATCCCACATCAAGCCTATTACCAGAAGCATTTTTTCTAGATGCCATAAGTTTAACAATTCAAGGATCAACTCAAATCAACCCTGTAATCAATCCAAACATTTTATAATTGTAATTAATTTTGATATTAAACATCCAGTTATCAAAAAAGAATTACCATAATACTGAATTCAAAAACTAATTAAAATCAGTAACCAAAACACTGAATCCAAAACACACAATGACAGAATATAACATTATAACTCATGACTTATGTTTTTCTCCAACTAATTTATTTGTTGTTTGTAGTGTTTTCCTCTTTGTCTCGTAAGCTCTGAAAAATAAACAAGTAAACCATTTTCAAAATCAAAACCCAGTTTTCTGTCAAACCCATTCTGTCAAAGTGTTTTCCTTTCTAGTTATCTACTGTGAACCAAAACACTACAAACAAATGCACAGACTTGTTTCTGTCATCTATATAACATTCAAAATCAAAACATTATAACATATAATGCACTCATAATACCGCACTCCAGGTGAAATATAGGTCCCCCATTGAAACACAGCAATGCAATTTGCCTCAGGTAGGACGCTTAAGGGGTGATAGTGTCTTCCCTTTCGCGTAACTAGTCTCATACCATAGAATCTCTGTTGACCAGTTAGAGTTCCTAGTAACCATAATATTAGGTGGCGACTCCTTGAACAAGACATTTTTCCCTAAAAAAAAAAGATGTCAGATATCTGTTCTTTTTCCATATAGAGATGTAATTTTTTTTTATCAGTTGCCGCGATGTCCGGGTGTGATATTATGTTAGTGTTTTCAATTTGGTTCTTATTTTTTTATTTTTTATGGCGTTATGTTTCTTTTTAATTTATCCCTCTAATAAAAAAAATTTAATTTCCCTCTATTTTATTTTTTACTTTTATTTTCACCTTTATTTTTTTAATTATTATTTTTTAAGATCATTTTGTGTTGTTATTTTTTTTTCTCGTTTCATTTTTTAGTATTTATTTTTTTTGGGAATGTACTTCTTTTATTTTTTAATGAATGATACTTCTAATTTAATAATCCAATCTTGAATTTGAAAAATTAATATATATTTTTATTTTTTTTAGAAAAAATATAGGCTCGCGGTACGGCTTAGAATAATAATAGTGTTTGATATTATAATGCAATCATAGTTTTGAGATTTATAGAATTTTTTTAATTTTCAATTAATTTTTTTATATTTTTAGGTTATTTTAATATTCTTATATAAAAAATATTTTTTAAAAAAAATACTTAAATATATTTTTAAATAAAAATTATTTTAAAAACAATTTGATTAAAATATAAAGACCGACGGAACGATATCTCTTGATACACAGAAGAAAACAGAAGAAAAGTAGCTACTTCCCTATTATTGCAGTGCCGTATCAACTGTCAGAAGTGACACACTGACTCACTTCGAAAAAATTAATAATATATCTAAGAATAAAAACAGCTTAAAAATGGCAGCCTTATTCACTTCACATTGTGCAAACAACGAAGACACACCTTTTACTTCTCATTCACTTCCTATAAATGCCCTCAAAATCTTTCCTTTTCAATTTAAGTTTTTCAACTGCCAAAGCCTGCTACCTATCAGAAAAACCACCCAAATGAGTAGTAATTCAATGGAATCTTATGGCCAACAAGTGGTTCTAATCACTGGTTGTTCTCAAGGAGGTATAGGCCATGCCTTGGCTCGTGAATTTGCTAACAACAACTGCCTTGTTGTGGCCACAGCCAGGTCTTTGATTTCCATGAGAGACCTTGATCAAGATAAGAGATTTTATCTCCAAGAATTGGATGTTTTGTCAGATGAAAGTGTGCATCATGTCGTGTCAAACGTTGTTGAAAGATATGGTAGAGTGGATATCTTGGTTAACAATGCTGGAATTCAATGTGTTGGCCCTCTTGCTGAGGTTCCTTTATCTGCTATGCAAAACACTTTCAATACCAATGTCTATGGTAATCTTCTTCTTCTCATCAAGTTCTCCTCTTGTTTGTTTCATTAATCTGTGTTTTTTTTTAATGTTTTCTTCTTGTGCCTTTTTGCCCTTTTCTCTGTTTTGTTCTTTTTTGAATTGATGTGTGCATCTTGATTTCGTTTACTGTTTTCGTCACCCCCTTTGTCTAAATTGCTGGGTTTCTCTGTCTTGGTTTGTTTATACGCCATTTTGTAAATGAGACTTTGGAGTTCTTGTTAGGTTCCAGACTGTGCAAAGATGAATATTTTCCCCTCTCTCTCTAATTCTTATGGTGCAGAATGATAGGAGTCATGATAGCTAAGATGGTTTTGAAAATTTGGTTTGTGATTTGTACATGAACAGCATAATTAGGTTGAATTTCAACTTGAATATGTGAGATCTGGAATTGGTGGTTGATTTTATGCTCTTATCCCCTAGGTGCTGAGTAAATATCCAGATCTTTTTCTGCTGATTCTTTCTGCTTTTGGGAGCCAAAAACCCAATCAATCAGAATCTGATAACCTTAAAACTATGGAATTGGTAACTGCTATTCTGTTCTCTTAAAGTAGTCTAAAAATGGCCGACGGGGGATTTTCAATTATGAAGATCAGTATCAGCCACTGATTTATTCTTTTATATATATACATATTGATATCAAATTGAAAAAAACCAGGAAGGAAATGGAAAAAGTAAACAGAGTACAACCTAAATGGAAAAGAAAGCAAGCTAAAACTTTATTCAAAGTCATGCAACAAGATCACTTAACCTATTCAACTGATTTCTTGTTAGGTTGGCCTAATGGGCCTTGAAATTCTATATTGTTGTTCATATTGGTGATTCTTCTCTGTTTCCCCTAATAATTCTGAAATATTCAGCTAATGACTGGAAATTTCTTCCTCCATCTAAGAACATTTGTCCTAACCACATCTTGAAGGATTTCAATAGCAGACTTTCTGTACAACTTGCTTTTGTTTCTTTGGAGTTTCGGCCATTGCTTGAAATGTAACTGGTTTTCAATTTCCTAGGTTCTCATTTTTTTCATTGTAATATGCGGTACACGATGTGCTAATGATTATATTTACTTCTATAAATCTCGCAAATCAAACAATGTCAGTGTACAATTTACTCTTTTAAATTGCATCCTAGGACACTTTTTGTTTGGATCTTGTTATTGATTCTGATGCTAAATCCTGTTTGTGTGTGAGCGAGCAAATGTCGTTTCTGGAGCCTTGGTTTTTTTGTCTAACCGTGATAGTCTTGGACTCAGGTAAAGTTATGCATTTGGACCCTGGCAGTGTTGCCTCACATGATTTAACTTATAAACTATGGGACTGCAGTTGTCAGAAATAACAAAAGAAAGACAACAAGCACAAGAACACAAAATCATGTTAAAAGGGTCTCCGCACACAAATTCTAATTTGAATTTTTATTGCTATATATTTTCTCTTCAAGTAGTCTATCTCTCTAAAACATAGTTTTAAAACCCGGCCTGACCTGGCAGGTCGACTCGAGACCCAGCTGACCCGAAGCTGGAACCGAGCCGGGTTTAAGAAAAAATAAAGGAAGTCAAAAACCCGGGTGACTCGGCAGGTTGACCTGGTGACCCAGTTGACCGGGCAAAACCCGGTCAAAAATCCGGTTGCAACCTGTTGACTATATATTTTTTAAAACCAAAACGATGTCATTTTGATTTATATAAAATAAATTGAGGTTAACCCGAGTGACCCGATCAAAACTCGGTGACCCGAGCCTTGGTCCGGATCGACCACTGAGCCGGGTTTAAAAACTTTGCTTTAAAAGGTTTACAACTCCTAAATAAACCCAAAAACCTACCTAAATAAGGTCGGAAACTAAAAGTCTTAATTAGAAAGGAAAAAATAATAAAAGTCCTAAACAAACTGAGAAATTAGAAAAAAAAGGAAAAAAAATATTGGGCTAAACAACACGTTTTTGGTCTAATTTATAGGTGTTCCGAGCCTTAGGTGGTTATAGCCAGCCGACCCTTTTGTGAGGTTGGGCATTTGGACCCTCCTAGTCAAATTTGAGCATATTATTGGGTTGAAAGTTATACATCTTTTTACTAGACCAATCACTTTGTGCAACCCAAGTCTCTTATTGGGCTTAGTGTATCTCATCGGTTCATAAATATCTTTGCAAAGCTATCCACGTAATCCAATCGCGGTAGATCCGGAACTGAATGATTAGAATACCTTGTATCAATTTTCTCAGGTTGGAAAGAACTCATTCTCAAGTTTTGGTCATCCATCCAACAACGTTGTCATTGTTGTCAACCATTAAAAGCAATGTTGGCACCCTTGTGCTCCATTGACCAATGGTGTGTTGGCACTGTACAATTAGTCAACTAAGATAAAGTAAACCAAGAATCAATCTCCATACCACTCCTAATCTTTACAAAAACTATTATTAGTTGTTAACGACTTGTTCAACATTGTATTCTTTATCAAATCATTTAGATTCTCTACACTATCCTTTTGCTATTCCATAAATTGGGATAAAAACAATATATTTTTACCCTTGCTTTAAATAACCACCATCTCTCTCCTGAGTGCCAATGCTATATGCTTCCCCTTTATACTGAGGGTATACATGTTATGTTGTCTGTCATGTACGGAATTCCTGTTATATTGTCATGGTTTGTCTAACAATAAATGACACGCATCCATAGATACCGCATCATACCGAACACTATCAAAATATCTTTTGTCTATAGAAAACAAAACAATAGAAAATGAAACAAGATAATGTTTGTCCATGATTACCTTGTTGTCTCGATTCAGCCTGTTTAGTTTGTAGGGCTTGAGGTGTTTTTCTATCTCGAGTCACATCTCTCTATTACCCCAACTGACACTACATTCTCACAGCTACTATTGTTTATGATCAGGTTACACACCTTACAAATTGAATGGAAAAGGCTAGTGTATAGTCAATCCTCGCTTGAACCACCATTAGGAGTAGGCAAAGCTCATTTGGATGACTAAGGTATCATTGCCATCATCTTGCAAAACCTCCCCATTGTCATCTGAATCATCATAAATAGAATCAGTTGCCTCCCAATCATGTCATCAAGTTGTTCTACTAGCAAATTCTTACCCAAACGAGACTCTAAGCTAAATTTAAGAGCAATTCAACAGTTGAATAAAAAGTTATGTTATTTGGTTAGGTTGATTACTTTGTGCATCTCAGGCCTCTTCTTGGGCTTAGCTTTATTATATTAGTGAATAAATATTGATGCAAGGCTATCTACTTAGCCCAATTATGAACAATTCGTAATTGATTGATTTGAACCACTTGCATCACCTATCTACTTATATATTGCAATAAAATAACCAAATTAGCATGATTCTGTTGCTGCTGCTGGTAACTGTTTTTCCTAATTTTGACCATTTAATTGTTTGTTTGAACATCTGGAGCTGCTTATCCCTCTTCATGATGCCTGATAATCATGGCGCTCTCTGGACACTGACACACAAACAATTCCTCTGATATCTATTATGCATATGTACATGAATTTTGAGTGATCAGGAACAACCTTGGCACATACACTCCCCATTCCCTTTTTTGTCCATGAACATTTCCAGGGAGAACAATTATGATGCTCAAGCCAAATATCCTGATGCAGCATCACCTCCAATCCACACAGATTCACTATTGTATATGTCACTGTCTGCGATTCACCACTTAGATTTGTTTCTGTTAAAGCATGCATGTTCTTAGTAGTAATTCTTTATTCCATTTTAATAACCATGACTCACAGCTATGAATGATGTAAATTTAGGATGCACAGGCACCTATTTCTTTTACACTTAACTGCAATGCTTGCTGTTTTCTGTAGTCAACTATTTTGATTATACATTAAAAATAAAACTTTCCTGGTAGTCTTACCATTAGGTTTGAACTTGGGTACACTTATAACAACTCCTCAGATATTTTGGAAACTTCTGAGGTTATGCTACCTCATGAGTTAAGTCAGATTCTTCAGTAAAAGGTCTTTGCAGGAAAGTAATTCATCATAAGATTAATTGAAGTGTAATATGTGATTTGATGCTGGCAGTAAATTTTCTGGGTAGAATTATGAACCCTAAAGTCAAAATACCGGGGATAAGTAGATGTCATAAATTGATATCTCATTGTTCTTGACATCCATGAAGTGTATGGATATGCTTTTGTTCTCCATGGTATGAGAGGCTGCCTTGAGCAGCAATATAGTTGTGAAGGTCTATGCTATCTACTTGAGTCTTCAACGTGGCTCAAATTGGTCTTATAACTATTTTATCTCTTTGGTACAGCTTATTTTTTGCATTTGTAGAAGTTCGTGTGAAGCGAGCTATTCCATAACTGTACCTTTTGGCACATTCAGTTGGATTTGCAAACATCTTACTATTTCATTTCATTTAATACTAGAGTTACCATAAGAGCATAACAGCATCAGAGTCATTTAAACCTTATTCACCACCTTTTGGTGTTGTAAAGAAAGAGTTTATCTACCACCTTCTTTCCTCACAAAGCGCTAGAGTTCAAATGATTTTGTACTTTTGTTTTCTATTAAGCCGGCAAAGAATTTTCTTTTCTGCAACTACACAAGGAGGAGCCTCCAGTACCTTGTAAACGTGTTGGTTTAATAAACTTCTAAAACAGCTCATATTAAAATATCGGAAGACAGTCTATCAATATGGAAATTTCTTGGGACGACTGTATTGGTAACAATGTGCTGCCTTGCATTCTTGTTATTCAGAAGCTCCAGTATTCTGTCCGGTACACTCTTAACACATGGTGCAGCATTCATAATTCATAAACAGACTTTCCTGAAAATACAGCAAAGACAAGTTTATTGTTGTAAATCATGGATTACTCCGTGTCTTGCGTCGGAGTTATCTATGATGTCTTTGTATGAATTTCAAGCCTCTCCCAGCCTAACTGATCCTGCTACCACCTAGCATGCTATTGATGAAATACCAAGATATTGTTTTTCCTGTTCTTTTTAACATCAAGCATATAATGTAGGGACAATGAGGCTGGTACAAGCTGTTGTTCCTCACATGGCATCTAGCAAGAAGGGAAAAATCGTAAATGTTGGAAGTGTTACTGTTATGGCTCCTGTTCCGTGGGCTGGAGTCTATACTGCAACCAAAGCGGCTCTTCATTCACTAACTGATACCTTGAGGTTTGTATCTTTTGAGACACCTGTGTTACCTACCTTCTCCTATTAAATGTCTGGTTCATGTCTGCATAAAATCAATAGTACCAAAGTGTTGCAAATAGTACGGACCACCCTTCCAGAACCTGAAGCCTACATGCACACTTAAGCACACAAGCATTTAGACACATATCTGATGAAATGTGCAGGACTCTTTGGCTTCAGTGTTCTAATAATCAATTAATGTCCATGAAGAGAACTGGATAGCAGGGTTTCATAAATTACGACTGCAAGACAGTCTTTTGGTGCACTTGGTGTGATTATTCAGATGAATCAAATATATAATCCATTTTCTTAAACTTCAGTTCAGCATAACTTCTGATTTATCAACAATGTAAACGAATATTTATTTCTGCCACCTTCTGCTTAAGATAAATGGACATTTTTAAAACTAGAATCTTAGTTCTTTTGTTATTTGGTACATGGTAATTATTTAAATAAATTAGATTATGATTCATATATGATCCAGAAATTAATCCAAAGCTATATTTCTTCTAGTCGAATAAGAGGAAAAGAAATTGATGATTCTCAATATTTATAGAACATGGGAAACTTCGCTATTTTTTATGCCGGAGATGCTAATAGTAAGAAATTGCCCATTTTAAATGCAGGCTGGAACTCAGGCCTTTAGGGATTGGTGTGATCAATGTTGTTCCTGGAGCTATTAAATCAAACATAGGAAATTCTGCCGTAGCCAGCTACAACCAGATGCCTGAGTGGAAGTTATACAGGCCATTTGAAGAAGCAATACGGGAGAGAGCGCATCTTTCACAAGGACTCAAGGCCACTCCCACAGAAGAGTTTGCGAAGAAGACGGTTGCTGCCGTGCTAAAGGAAAACCCTCCGGCATGGTTCTCCACTGGCCAATTCTCCGCTGTGATGTCAATCATGTACCATTTGCCACTTTCTGTTAAAGATTTTATCCTAAGGCGAAAATTTAATTGCTGAGTTCTGCATCCTGTAAGTGAGTTGGTCAGCTTTGCATGTCTACAAAGCCTTGTAATTGCACATGTCCCCGCATGGTTCTTGTAAGCATCTTCCTCCTCGTCCTTGCACAGCAGCACAATACAGAAATAAATAAATTGTGGGCTTATGTAACTGAAAAGGATGCTGCTAAATTTACTACCACCTTTGTTCTTCCCTCCTTTGAAATGACTAATGCAACCTCTTTCTTTATTCTTACTTTGAATATTTAATATAATGTCTCTTCTGGGTTGGAATAAAATAATTATCAATGAAAGGTCGCGAAAAATGTATGTATATGTTTTTATGACTTGACTATGAGTGTGCTTCTATAAATTATTATCCATTAAAATATTTTGTTTTTGTTCGAAGATAAAAGTATTTTTGGGCTAACATGAATGTCGAGCAAGATTAAGTCTCCCGATAGATGATTTTAAAAGTGTATTCTCACATCCAACTGCTATATAAATTTAATTTACTTTTGCTTCTTTGTTAGAACTTGTTTTTCATTAAAATTTGATTTTGTTTTTAAATTAATTAATTTTTTTTATTTTTTGAATTGTTTTGATATCAAAAATAAATTTTAAAAATAAAAATATATATATATTATTTTAATATATCTCTAAACAAAAAAATATTTTAAAAAGTAATTTATACCACACTTCTAAATATTGTTAAATAAAACAAAGTTTCTTAATTATCAGCCTAACCCTATGAAGATCATGAATTCTTTAGTATTTTTAATATATTATTATACCATTAAAACAATATTATCATTGTAATTCATCTCACTACTAATATTTAATCCTACCCTACCTTCTAAATAATAAAAAATCATAACATAGTAAAATTCTTAAAATATACCATGATATTAATTCCTAAAAATAGTTTAATCCTTTTTTTTAATTATATGACTATTTAAAGTTTAAACACTACCTAAAATCTTAAATAACACATAATAAGCTTCTTTCCAAGACTAATATAGTATTTTATTAGTATTTTACTTTGACTAATAAAACTCTAACAATGTTTTGAAAGTAGCAAATAAAAACAAAAAAAAAATAGAATTGTATTAAATTATTAAATATTCTTAGCATTGCTTTTGTAGGAGATCCTTGGTATAAGTGAAAGGGTTCATAAAAATTTTATCACGCCTTTTTGCAAGCTCTGCTAGCATTAAAAAAAATCTTTAAACAAAATAATTTATACAATTTTTATCCTATGAATTTATTTTATTCATACGAATTAATTTTAAAATGAAAAGATTCAAGAATAATATTAAATTAATGCTAAATATTGTCGTACAAAAGTAAGTAGATCTTGAATAAAGATTTTATTCCCATCATATACCTTATTTATGATACAAACAGATTTTATTGAAAAGACAATATTAACAATTATATATTGAATGACAGTTCATAGTTTTATTTTTGTAAAATTATAATTATGTTATATAACTCTATATATAATTCATAAAATATTTGAAAATTTTCTTTTTTATTAAAATTAAAAAAAATCTTGTAAATGTTAATGAACAATATTCAATATATAGTTGAATAATATATTAGATAAGGGTTTGCGTTATGTCATGGGTTGACCCAAATTTTTCTAACGTAAAATATGATGCTAAGATGATGTATACATTCTTAAAAAAAAAACAGTAGTTGATTTTATTGTGTTTAATAAGTACAAATAAAAAAAAATACAATGACAATAAATAAATTAGAAAAAAATGACAACATAAAAAAGGTTAAAAAAAGCCCTGATTCAAGCTCATTAGGGTTAGCATGTCAAATTTATGACCTGATAGTAATATCAGAATAACCCAATTGAATGAAAAATAAATAAAAATATAAAAGTTAATTATCAAACAACTCAATGTTAAAGGACAAAATTAAAAAAATAATTTAAAAAAACAACAAAAAAAAAGATCTAAGTCAATCTTGTTTCATTCGTCAATCTCGTGATCATGAAAACAAGATTAGAATAACCTTATAAAAAAGTATTAAAGAAAAATTAAATACTAATAAATTAAATGTTGAAAAATAAAATAAAATAAAAACTAAAAAAAAAAAAAGTATGAGCACTAGTTCATTGATGGGCAGGTGTCGTGGTGAGAATGAGCAGCGCTGTATTGACTGTCTTTGAAACCAAATAATACAAGTCTTTTAAACAGTTTAACACTGAAATTCGAGCACTGATCATGCTTGTGCAAGAGACAGGGCCTTTGTGGAAAATAAATGGTGCGCTCAGATGTTGACTACACCCGAATCAATCATCCCTGGAGTGTTAAAATGAGTAAGGTGGCCATCTTGGCAAGATGCTCAGGGTAGTTCTAAACACAGATGATCCTTGCTAAGATGGTGGCCAAGTCTAGCTGACGCTGATAAAAGGTGCAGTTGCCAGGGTGATTTTGTTTTTCAAACGAATGTTTGATCAGCATTGCAGCTGAATAATATGGGCTGTAATTGCGGTCTAGTTACTGCGTGGTCTCCTTTGTTTCAACGAGTATTGTATGGTTTCCAGTGTGCATGATGCCTGTTGACGAATCTTGAGATTTTCCATCCGTCCTCTTAGCATGAGTGCACACCAAAAACTTGAAGGATTAAACAATCTTGCTCGCTAACTACGAATCTGTGCTTACCAGTCGAGATATCTGTAGCTTGTCAAATTTCTGGGTGCTGGAACCTCGGCATGATGCATAAATAGCTATTAGATAGTGTATGATACGATGTCATAATAGAAATCAACTAGAGCTTATGCCAAAGATTACTTTCTCATTACTGGAAGTCCTACTCATGTGAAAAGGAGGAAGGTCGCTAATTACAAGCAGCGTACCTACGTGAAGATCAATTAAACTGGCCTCTGGCTAAAATTAACAAAAACACCATTAGTATGATTTTTCACTAAGAATGAGAAGGGTGGCCATAGTACACCATTCCATGTGGTCGCAGAGGCCTGAAATTAGGACCCTGGGGTTGTTGGTTTAAAGACATTGGTTGTTGCTGGTTTATTGTGGCCTGCTGTTGTGCCAATGGTAGCGGTTGCTGCTGAGGTATTTGCGATGGTTGTTGCGCCATGGACACCATTGGACTTACCATATAGGGTGGGGGTGGGGGTGGTGGTGGAGGTGGTCCTGGAGGCAAGGGAGAAATGTTACCATAAGCATATGGGGTCATAATCCCTCCTGCTGGCTGTAAATATTGCTGAGAGGATTGGTTGGGAAGCATGTGAAACTGAGCTTGAGCACTTGGAGTCTGATTCTGCATTGAAGGTTGGGGCAGCAAAACTGACTGATACGAGTGTGTTGTTGGAGCAGCAAGTGGTTGGGCTGGCATAAAAACATTTGGATCTGAAACAGGCAACGAGTTTTCCGGTTTTGACAATGAATCGTAGGCCTTTGTTAGTTGAGCATTTTTTGCTTCTTCAGCAGCAAACGAAGAGAGAACAGAGTGCATGATCATTTGAGAAGATGAGGAAGCTGCAAGCTTTTCTGCAACCTCAGCAGCAATATCAGCAGCTGTCCTCTTAGGTGTTTGTCCTGCTTTTGCATTTGAATCAACTGATACTGTTGTTGCAGTAGATGCTTTTGACACATATTCTTCACCATTAAGCCGCCTTCGCATGTTGCTGGCTTCCTCTACCTGTGCCTGAGCAACCTGAAATTGACCAAAAATTTTAATTGAATAAAACAAATGCTCCAATAATCATCAGATATAGATAGCCCTGATGGGTACAGACATGAGTCTAGATGGCCAAGGAGGCTTGGAATTAAGATTTCAGAGCAGCAATGCTCAGTAAATTAATCAGAACTTATTGAACTGATTGCATCTATAGGACCCACGTTACAAAGTGGCTTCAAAGCATACTGGCCTAGAAAACATCCAAAATTGTGAAAACTCATTAAATATGTCAATGTTAGGAAGATGCGCAGGCCAATGTATTTCTTTGTCAGAAATACAAAAGTTGTATTAACTGAGCTTCCAAAACAAGGTGTCAAAAGAGAATGCAAAGACTGGTGTTCTTTTAGAACAATACAAAATCAAAGGTTTATTGGTTGAATCAAGGGCTATAGGCAACAGTAAAAAATCTTTTTCATGTTTTATATGTTGGAATTTCAGAGTACAAAGGATATCAAGGATCTACCATTAGTAAGTCCGCTCAAACTCTTAATGACACAAGGTATGAACTTTTATCTAAAAATTAAAAATCCCTTCAGATATTGTTGATAAAAGTTCACCCTAACTCAACAAGTAGGCTAATATTTATAAAACAGATATTAATCTCATACATCTATATTTCCAGAAATTTACGGCTGCCAACTAAACATGAAAACAGTCTCAACTGATGTTAGCAGCCAAGAATGTATAATCAGATAGCTGCAAAAGCATATAGCATTCATAAAGGCTAACAATGAACTAAATTGTGTATTGTGGCATAAATTTATTATCTCTATTTTATCAGCAAAGATGATCACGATTGACTGAGCAGCATACATGCACATTCTATGCATATGCCCAGTGTTTATCAGAACCCACCATAAAATAATTGAAAACAGAATAAATATTCAAGGTCCAGAATGAACATTCGTACCTGCATCTGATTTTGAACTCCCTCCAATTCAGATTCCTTGGAAAAACAACAAATAAATAAGTCACAATTTAATCAAATAGAATTCCACAAACTTGTGCATCTCATTCATTCAAAAACACACTGGAAAAATCCATAGAAGAATACAAGCAGGGTAAGACATCCTCCTCTACAGGAAAAGAAAACTAATAGAGAGGAGCATTTCAATTGCAGAACATCTGCTGGAGAAACTCCATTCAAAAGCCCCTGCAGATATGCTCTATAGAGAGGCCGGATAACAATTTTATAACAGATTCTCTAGAGTTCCTCTCGGCCCAAACACTCCATATGATGACAATTTATGCATAAGTTAATAATTTACATTTCAACAACTACTGAAGGTGATGATAAAATCAGATACCTGTTCGTGTAGAGCTTCTTTTAACAGAGACACAAGTGCTACTCTACTTGCTTCAATTGATCTAAGTTTCTCAATGCTTTGTTTCAAAAGATTCTCTTCATCCTCTAGTTCCTTGGCCAAAGTCTTTCGTTTTGGATCTTTATCTGAGCAAAAAAAGTTGAGCTTCAGAGACCCCCAAATTTTCAAAGTCAAAACTCAAGCTGTAAAAGCATTTCCAAGAAACCACTTTAATCTGTTTCTATATTAACTTCAAGTTCATCTCTCTTACCATTACCACTACAGGCAACATCAACATCTTTCTCCATCTTCCTCACACGACGAACTGAAGATTTGCAATTACTCATCTCTGTCTCTTCATTGGGTTGCTCACTAACCACCAAATGAAATGCCGATACTATTTTTTCAGCATCGCCTCCGATGGACAATTTCTAGTTTCCAGAGCAACGACAAAACAGTGACACGCATTATCAAGAAAAAAAAAGAGGTCGATAATATAGAACTAGTGCATGCATCCATAAAAACAAATGGAGGAGAAAAGGAAACAATGAAAGGTCCTTGGTCTCACCGTTCTAGTGGATCGTGAATCTCGTTTTGTAATTTTGACAGAGCGTGAACGTTTTTTGTTGAGCTCCAAGGGTGGAGGTGCATCTTCTCCAAGAATTACCTCTTTGAGGCTCCGGGCACGTGACCCAAATACTTTCCTTTCTTCCCATATATTTACCTGGTTATTATGCAAACAAAAGTTTAATTATCCTAATGCTCCAACTTTCTTGAAAGACACTACACCATTAAGCACATCAATGGCATCTTAAACTTCTGTCAAGGCTCAACTAACATCTTACCAATCTAGAGACTGCCTTCTTCCCACGGTCATCACCTTTCTCAACTACATTTTTTAGCGCAGCAGGAAGAACTTTCCAAAACTCCTTAACAAATTCATTTCCTTTTCGCTTACTGTTCTGTAGGATGTCATTTGCAAGATACAATAGAGGAACTTTCTGGAGCATATCTGAGTTGTGGAACTGTTTATCCCATGTCTCTACAACTGATTCTGCTTTGCTTCGGTGAAAGATGCACCAATGGGACAAAGCTATACAATAAAGTTAAGGTAACATCCATTCCAAGTCAATAGATAATCAAAATTCTCTGTAAGAAACAGGGATAGTCAGAGATGGACTTGCCAGAACCATTTCTCTAACTCGATGAACATTGAAGTAGAAATGCCAAATGAAAAGGAATCAAAGTCAGACCTCAAATACATCAAGCAATGACTTTGAAATACATCCAGAAACTCAAAACAAACATAGGATAAAACTATTATCAAAACAAACATAGGATAAAACTATTAAAATCAGAATCAGTTCTATCACAGCAGACAGTATTGAAGGCAGGCAGAATTTTTCCTGCGAGGTAACACTATTTTCAATGTAGTGTCCAATTTCTTGCTTACAAATAATGTTAGGCATATACAGAGAACTGAAATAAAGCTGCAAGAATTCATTAATTCAAAAAACAAGAAAAAGAAGGATACTTTCAATACACTGCTGGGTGCCATTGAGCTTAGAAAGCTTATCTGCAAGTATCTCTTCACTAAATACACTATCCATATCACCCTAAACAATGACTTTCGCTAAACCCCACCACGGCACCACCAAACCCTAAAAGAAAACACTTCAATTGTTGAAACCAAGCAAGACCCTTTATAAATCCAATTGAAAACAAGAGGTTACAATCATAAAAACACAGCTACAACTATCCAAACTGATGAAAATTCCAATCATTAAGCCATAAATATTAGCAGGGAAGAAAAGGGTTGTTTCAATTGCCCAAAAGAATTTCCTAGAGTATACCAAATTTGAGCAAATACAGAGAAGAAGGGAGGAATATGAATTGGACAGAGAGATAGATGGACACAACAGATCGAAGATAGTAAATAACTAACCCTAAAATTCTAAAATAGAGAGAGAAGGGTGAAACGACGACATTGCAGGAAATAAAAGAAAGGGGATGGTAGTTATAGATTTGTTTTTTCTGGTACTTTGTATATAAAAAAACCTTACAAAATAAAAGGAAATGAATTGGCTAGTGAAAACTAGATTTAAAACCCGGTAGAATTTCAAGTTAAATTGTAAAGTGCATATTTTATTGTATTATGATTTTTTTAAATGAAAAATAAATAATATTAACATTAAATGAAATAAATTAAAAATATATATATAAATTGATAAATTTATAAATATTAATTAAAATATACAGGAGCAATATTAATTAAATTTATTTCTGCCGCTAGGGTATAATTTTAAATTAATTCCCAACTTAAAAAGAACATAATAATAATTATGTTGTGGATATTTTTTAATGTATTATATTTTTTTAATTGGGCAACAAAAAAATGTTGCGTCTACTTTATATTATAAATTAAAAAATAGATAAAATGATAAATTTAAAATGAGTTGTTAACTTGATTAAATATTAATACACAAAACTAATTTTTATAGGAGAAATAAAATATAGATGCATGTGTGTGTGTATGTCTTACATTAAATTTCTTTTTTTTATTTTAAATATTTTCATTTATTAATTATCGTTGCCAATAATAAATTATTTAAAAAAAAAACATTATTCAAATACAGTTAATTCATTAGTTGTGTTGCCCGCGCGCTGCAGCGAGATGGCTCCCTAACCGTGGATTTACTCGGAGTGAATAAGTACCGTACCATAGGGGAAAAAATGTTGAAAGCAGCAAAACTAATGGAGAGCATGAGCTTGGAGATCAAATTAAGAGCATCATTGCCTAAACAACAACGGTGATAAAAACATTAAAAAATTGCCTTGGCGAGGCCAAAAAATACGTGGTTTGCAAGCGAAACTTGAGATGCCAAGGCGGTCTGGCTAGGAAAAGCTGCTGGAATTGTTGCCATAGGGGGCGGCAGTTTGATAGGAGAGAAGCGCACAAGGAGGCGGCCAATGAGATCGACACCGTGCAGAAGAGCAACCCGAGCACATGAAAGCTAGCTGGCATGCAACAAAACAGAATTGTTAGCAGCGGTCGTAAACGTAAGAGATTAACGTAGAAACAAGAACGAAAAGCATTTTGAAATGTCAGCAAGCTGATCGCAGCGGGAAAGAAATCAAGAAATGGAGCAAATGTAAATTCATTAAAAAGGGACTGAAAGCAAAAACATGGCAGCGTCAATGAAATCATAGCTGATGCTTATCAAACTATTGAAACATGAAATAAAGGGTCGATAAAACCTTACCAGTCGAAGTTGTCATTTTTGATGCTATGATGGGATAAAAGTAGTAAACTTGGCGTGTTGTTCAAAAGGCCATTCTTATTTCCTGGTCATTTTATGGACATTTAAGAATCTTCATTTCATTCAAGTAAGCTTTCCAATAAACACTCTAAAATACACTACGTATGGGAACAGTTTCTCAAAAATTAGTGTTTTTCTATCATATGCAACTGTTGAAAAAAAATCCATTCACCGCGAAATGATATGTGCAATTCTCATACTAAAAACAAAGACAAAACACTTCTCTTCAAGGAAATCTTGGATTACAGAGGACGATTGCTTACCTTCGATCAAGCCAGGATGCTCCCCCATTTAATTTGATGGTAATCTCTTTCACATGACATCCACAGTCCAAAAGCGACAGCTTAAGAGTTCCTCCTTGTTCTTTGAGAGCTACAGTAAGCCCCACTTCCATCCAATTTCATTTTGTTGAAAGACAGTATAAAGATTATTATTCCATGATGTCAAATACGACAACAAAAGTTTCAAAAAACTTATACAGCTTTGGACATTGCCATTAAATTAATCATCACGAAAACGGAAAACAGAAGCATCCAAGGTTGCTCTGTCATTCTAGATTTGCTGGCATTGAAAATATCCCAACATTCGAGGAAAAAAAACAAGAAAAACTTTTCCAAACAAGTTTCTGAGTGCTATGCATCATCATGATATTCACACCATATCAGGAATGCCATATGTATTCTCAATCACTACTTCCAAATGTCTGTAGCTTCTTCTTTTATCCATCCAATTATGATGCTTGCTCTCATATGAGTGATGACATTCTCCCATCTTGCTGAAGGCACACCAGAGAGACAGCAAGTGCTCAAGAAGAAGAGAAAGCAATTGGTTATATAGGTGGTCGGTTTATTTTCATAGTATGTTGAGTAGGATACAAGACAAGAGCAGTACTATTTCGAATACAAGACCATGGAGAAAAGGGATAGAAATGTAGAGACCCCTGCTGATTTATTAAGAAGGAAGTTGCTTGAGATCATAGCAATTAACCGCAAAGTTACATTTCAAAATGGAAAAACTACAAAGCCATTTTGACAACAGCAAGAATGCTTCCCAGGTCTTCGGTATACAT
>Ga0325405_1002907_pt1 | contig 17688 bp, 8 predicted proteins | sample PopdelMetagenome_21_FD_205663 | JGI IMG/M metagenome (GOLD analysis project Ga0325405, IMG submission 205663) | Populus deltoides microbial communities from Bellville, Georgia, United States - Xylem-Control-R2 | ecosystem: Host-associated > Plants > Phyllosphere > Stem > Wood/Secondary xylem...
GTCATTCTTAGCCTTGAAAATTACAAAAACAAAATATGTTAAATAACAAAATTATTCTCATAGAACCTCAGTCACTGTTATTAAACTCGGATTGACCGACAAATTTACTTGAAACTTGATAGTTAGAACAATTCCAGTAAAATAAAAATCAGTTAGTACAATAATCTAGCAAAACCCGATCGACCTGGACAAATCCAGATAAGACCTAGTTTTTTTCTTTCAAATGTAGTTTTTTTCCTATACCTTTTTTTTTCATATTTTTTTAGTTGGCTATTAATACTTTTTAAATTTCACTATATTAATACTAGAAAAATATTTTATTTTTTCAATGTGGGATTTGAGACTCTATATATATATTATGTTCACAAGAAAAAAATTAAGTTTTTTTAATGCGGGATAAAAAACTTTTTGGTTTAAATATTTTAACTTAAAAGGACAATATAATATCTTTTCAATATGAGATTTGAAATCTTTTAATATATCTACTCTATATTTATAAGAAAACAATTATTTTTTCAATGTAGGATTTGAAGCTATTTAATATTTATATTTTATATTTACAAGAAGGAAGTTATTTTTTCAATGTAAGATTTGAAATCCTTTAATATATATATTTTATGTTCAGAAAAAAAATTATATTTTTTTAATGTGAGATAAATTTTTTTTAATAACATAATATCTTTTCAATTATGAGATGAAAAAATTTTTTAAAATATATTTTTAAACTTTATTATTTATAATATATACAACTTATATTCACATAGATTGTTTTTTAATTTTTTTATATAAAATATTAAAATTTTAAATATATTTTTTTAATTTATTTAAATTAACCCACAAAACCCAGAACCCGGCTACTTGGCCGGGTTAACCTCAGATCGGGTTTGATAATTATTCCCTCAGTGGCTGTGGATCGAACCAAACCCGGATTTGAATCCAGACCCGAAATCTCCTTATGTTAACCCAGAAATGAAAACCCCTTAAAATCCACGAGCCTGAGAGATTTCCTTTTGCTCAAGCAAACACGAAAATAAAAAACCAAGCATCCATCAAAAACTCACCAATCAATCATGTTGACAGGTATTTCTCGATATTCTCAAAAAACACATTATTCTGACGCTTGATTTTTATTTTTTGGGGTTTTTTTTTGAATTTCATGAACTGGGTAATCGCTGATTATTTTTTTTGGTTTATTTTTCTGATGATTTTTTGGGTAGAGAGAAAGAAAGAATATCTTATAGCTATAGCTATAGCTATAGTATTTGTTTTTCTGGCAATTTATGAGAATCGTGGAACTCTTTGTAATAAGGGATTAATTTTTGGGTTTCGTTTGTAGTTAGTGATTAGTGTTTGTTGCTAGAAATCTGGCAGTAGGATTAATGAAATGGGGAGTTTGTCCAAAAAATTGAGGTTACAACAAGCAGCTTATTGAAAGTATGGCTCTTTAAGCAAAATAGAATGCAAGAAAAGGATCGGCATAGAGAACTCCAAATAGCTTTAGATGGAGATTCAGTCGAATTGGTTTTGTGTAGACGCCATTTGTGGGTCCCGGTTTTGAATGTTATCACTCTTAGACACCGTTTGGAACCGTTGCAAACCGCTTTCCAAGAAAATTCAAAATTTTGTTTTTGTTTAAATTTAATTTTTTTATATTTTTACATTGTTTTGATGTTTTGATGTACTAATGTAAAAAATAATTTTTTAAAAAATAAAAAAATATTATTTTAATATATTTCTAGATAAAAAACACTTTGAAAAACAACTGCTACCATACTCTCAAACACCCGTATAGTTCTCGCGGCGGATCTTATACAATGGCAGTGTGTATTCTGTTTTCCTTTTTGTCTTTTTAATTCATTTTTAGAATGTCTCAAGCTCAGCAGAAAAATCGGAGCTGTAGCTTTTCAGTTATCATTTGTCTAATTGTTTTAGAATTTTGGTGCTTCTTCTTCTTTTAACGATTCCAATGAATTGGCACAGTGAGTGTAAAATGGCAAAAGGAGCTGTTCCCAAAAGTGGAAATTGACACTAGCCAGCCCCCTTATGTTTTCAAATGTCAGTTGCATGGTTTGACTGGAGTCCCCCCCGAGAGGCAGAAGATTATGGTTAAGGGTGGTTTGCTGAAGGTAATTAGATGTTTTTCTAAATGTACGTGAAAGTATCCATTACTTGCAGTGGTCAATTTGATTCATATTATTTTAATTGTGATTTTTTAGGTGTTATTAAGAATTTGTTGCCTTTTAATACACTTGTCCTTCTTTAACTTCATTGATTGACAATGCAGGATGATGCCAATTGGGCAACCTTAGGAGTGAAGGAGGTAATGGTCTTTTATGATTATTTTACTGCTACACAACTCTTATTCTTGTGTGACATGATGCTAAATAATGGTGTACATTCTTAAAAAAATTTTAGGGTCAAAAATTGATGATGATGGGGACTGCAGATGAGATTGTGAAGACCCCAGAGAAAGGTCCTGTTTTTATGGAAGATCTTCCAGAAGAAGAACAAATGGTTGCTGTGGTATTTTTCTTCAACCCTTTTCTTCTACACATGATCTATGAATTCATGGCGTGCCACTTTAAGGAATTTGTTGATTTATATAATAACATTCTAATCGATGTAGAAAACTGACATCAGAAGTTATAAACTGTTGACAAATGGAATTTATTAGCTTTCACCCCTTAAGGAATTATTGATTTTTTTTTTTTTGCTTCTCTCTTTTATTCATTTTTTAATTTGATAAACTTAAGGGAGGTTAATGAAACAGCTTCTAAATGATTAGGTTCTGAAGTGAATGTGAGCCTTCCATAAAAGTAGTTGATTATGGAGATATCACACAAACTAATTAAGCATGCATATATACATATATATATATTCATTCTTTTTTCCTGTTGTTGCTACCTTTTCCTGTGTTCTCCCCTTGTATTCTATGTTATAAAACAAGCTCCTAGATTGTAGGATCCACAGAAATGACATGGATCTGTCTGCCTTTTTTGAGAGTTGTGAGTGTTCCAAGCAATCAGATAATTGCTGCACAAGCTGAGCCTTGACCGATAAATGACAACAAAACCATGCTTTGTCCTGGTCCAAGCAAAGCAAATGGAGCTGTACCAATTGCACCTTTGGCTAGGCTTGGCCTAGTTGTGTTATCAAGAAATAAGTCATGCTTCATCTCCATTCCCAAGCCAGTATTTATCTGTGTGGCTTTTTACTAATCATATGTCACAGTTTTGCCTTTCTACTGGACTGTAAGTTGCAGTCTTGTTCACCAATGACGAGGGAAAAGTGAGAGAAAGGCAATTCAGAGAAGAGCTTCCAGCTCCTTTGAAATAAGATCAACAAAAAGAGAGAAGAAAAAAAAGGAGAGAGAAGTGGACCAGAACATGACTTATTTGGATATGCCTGTAAATTCATTCATCAATGGCCCATGCATACAAATAATCCTTCTAGGAAGCCTAAGACTCTTATTGTGATCAACATGTCCATTTTCACCATCATTGCCTCCATGTGTGCAAGTTCCAATCATTCTTTTATGTATTGTCAAGCTATCAAATTTCTACCCTAAACCTGTTTCCAAGCTTTCTCATTGGGCTTGAACTTGAACTAAGCTCAGAACCTCAACATGGCATGCTATAAACTCAAGTTCTTAGTTACAATTTGAAAGTTATAATGTCAGTCCCATAAAGAGTGATTTCCTGGCTGGTAAGTCGTAGCATATCTGTATATCATCCAAAACTTAACGCATTAATTCTCTCTCTTTTCTATTTTGACCCTCAATAAAAACTATTTTCAACATTTTTTCTCCAACTACTTTTCATTTAAAAGGACATTGTTGAAAAGTTAATAAAAAATAGATGAGCTGGCATGTGCCTGTAAATTCATTCATCAATGGCTCATGCATACAAATAATCCTTCTAGGAAGCCTAAGACTCTTATTGTGATCAACATGTCCATTTTCACTGTCATTGCCTCCATGTATGCAAGGTCCAATTATTCTTTTTTGTATTGTCAAGCTATCAAATTTCTACCCTAAACCTGTTTCCAGGCTTTCTCATTGGGCTTGAACTTGAACTAAAGCACAGAACTCAACATGGCATGCTATAAACTCAAGTTTATAATTACAATTTGAAAGTTATAATCTGTCGGTCCCATAAAGAGTGTCATTTCCTTGCTGCTAAGTCGTAGCATATCTGTATATCATCCAAAATTTAAAGCATTAATTCTCTTTTTTATTTTTTCCCCCAATAAAAACTATATTCAACATTTTTTCTCCAACTATTTTTCATTTAAAAGGACATTGTTGAAAAGTTAATAAAAAGAATGGATGAGTTGGCATATGCTTTATTAGCTATTATTAATATGTCAGCATAACACACGGAGTATTATTATTATTATCTACTTTCTTATCATTGCATGCATGGAAAAAGACAGTGCTGATACCTGTTCTTCCCTCTCTCCAATTTGTAGAGCACAAATTTACAATGATCCTTGGTTATGCATCCTGGACAAACCTTTGATTGACTTTCAGTTAGAATGCCATTGCCTTGGTGGAATAGAAAAGTGAAATTCTGGATTATGCTATTATCAGTGATTAATATTTGATAATCAGACTTTTCTAGATTCTTCATTGTAAATGCTATTTATATATATTTTCATCAATCCTTTATTAGGAATATCTAGTACTTGGATGTTTGTTTTCTTTTTTCCCTCTTTAATGTCACCAGATATTGTTTTTATTTTAATGATCTTTTCTCACTTAATATTCTTGTTTCACTTTATGCTAAATTTGTTTCTGCTGACAGGGTCACACTGCTGGCCTCTTTAATCTAGGGAACACTTGCTACATGAACTCAACAGTACAATGCCTGCATTCTGTTCCAGAGTTGAAGTCTGCTTTAGTCAGGTGAGTTCTCTTTGTGAATGTCTCTGAAACTAGTTTTCAAGTTGCAGATCAAATGTGGATACTTTTGTATGACTGAAATATTGTTATCAATGTGAAATTTGGGCAGCTACCCATCTCAAAAAAGCAGTGATTTGGACCATACATCTCATATGCTGACAGCTGCGACTCGAGAACTATTTAATGAGCTCGATAAAAGTGTAAAGCCTGTGGCACCTATGCAGTTCTGGATGGTTTGTACTCTGCTCCTGCATTACTTGCAGCATTTATTGACATCTTTTCTATTTGAGAAGCTTTTAGTAATACAACATATAAATGGGATGAAGTCTCACTATGAATGTTGGACGCACCTTTTTCAAAAATATTATTGTTTAACAAGCTGTCACATATCTGGAGTCTTACTGATTTGAGCTGAAGAAATGTATTCCAGAAAACTAGAATGTTGCAGGGCAAAGAACTCTGATTATATGGATGTTAACATTGATCTTATTTATTAGGACTTTCATATTACCCATTCCATGCTTAATACCGTGCAAGCATAATCAGGTTTAGTTCCTAATGATGTACAAAACTATCTGCCTTTAATAGTGCAAACTCTTGCACATTATTGTCATCATTAGGTTTTCAGTTTTGCAGTCCATCAATTGATGTTTACCATGATAAGCCTATATTTGAATTTTGGCATACCTTGAAATTATTGTTGTTGCATTATTGCGCTTTGATTGTTTGGAAACAGGGGAAAACGCATACTGCATTTTACTTTACCCATTTACTTTTGCAGGTATTGCGGAAAAAGTATCCGCAATTTGGTCAATTGCATAATGGAGTCTACATGCAGCAGGTTTTTCCAAATATCAATATGCCTAACATAACAGTTGTAACAATATAATTTCTTGTAATGTTGATCTATGCATTTTTGAAATGTAACAGGATGCTGAAGAATGTTGGACACAACTTTTATACACCCTTTCACAATCACTTGGATCACCGAGTTTCAGGTAGTTTTGTTTTGTGTTTTTCTGAATATGAAACATTGTCCATGCACATATCTTAGTTGAATTGAGCTTCATAGACCATAGAAGCATGCTTTTGCTCTATAGTGGATGTCATCAAAAGTCAAAACTTTTACGCCATTCCAGTTCGGAAATTCGTTGGAGATTGTTTTTGTATAAGTATAATTCCCCCTATATAGAACTTATTGGTTTAAATATCGTTGCTTATTCAGAATGCTTGCTTTCTGTATGGATACTTACCTTCTTGATTTTCACCTTTTATAACCTGCAGTGAAAATCCAGATACAATCAAGGCACTTTTTGGCATTGAACTTGTAAGCAGGTGGATATCTTCACCTCTGTTTTCATAACAGTTGGATTGTAGCTAAAGTCACATTTAGCAAAAGAATAAGGGCTACATTTCTAAGCTCGCTTTTACTGCTGGATTGTCATTGATGCATTTTAAATGATTATGAGCGTCTCCATTTGGCTAGGGACTACAATCTTTGACAAAGTTTTTGTATGTGATATTGGTTGCTAGGGTGCATTGCCAAGAAAGTGGTGAAGAAAGCTCAGAGACAGAATCAGTTTACTCACTTAAATGCCACATATCACAAGAGGTGAACCATTTGCATGAAGGACTGAAGCATGTAAGATTTACTAATTATTCTGTTACCAGGATTTCATTCTTTTCCTTTTATTTGATTTTGGTATGTTGAATGCTTTGTGTATTCCTTTGCAATAGTCTGGTTTGTGCTTGCACTTAACTAGCTCTTGATAATCATGTGTCTTGTTGGAAGCTTTTGCAAAATGAATCTGATTCCACTTCTCTGTCTCTCAATTGCACAGACCCAAATGCAAGGCACAAGGCCACTCAGTAACCATGGCCTCCCCCAAAACTTTTAAGAAACTCATATATCCCCTGATCATATGTACCCTGAAAACTAAAAAACATGGAAATTTAGCAATTGAAAGGCAATCAATCTAAGTTAAATAGGAGATGTCATCCTATTTAAAGTAAATCAACTGTAGCAGCCAATTGCATTTGCTCATATTGGCATGAAAACTTATAATGAAACAATGTTTCTTCAAAAATATTTTTTTAAAGATAAAATAGGCATATATATTTGGAAGGAGAATACTCATATCTATTTTTACAAAATGAGCAGCCAAAACATTTATGCATTGGTGCATGCAAATTGTTAAATTATTGATATCTCAATCCTGTAAACCAAGAAAATTTCTTGCGCAATCACTGCTGCTTGTCTTTGTGAACTGCAACAATAATTTGTATGGGCACAATGTCATTACATCAAGTGTTAATTGTCCATGTGCTGGAGGATAATGACTATAGAAGGTTTTGCTTATTGGTAAATAACAACAGTACTCAATTTTAGGATCTTGCCTTTTCAGTGTTCTCTTGCACAAGTTCTGCATGCCAGTCCTCTGATCTCTACCTTACAGATGAGTTAAAGACATTTTAGTGCTAGTCACCCACCTTGGCAAATAGAATACCTTGTCAACCAGGCCTCAATTCCTAACTAATTGTTTTGGCTATGGGTCCTTTTGCGCCATTTCACACAATAGTACATTGAATCTGCCACAATATCACAGTAGAAAAGAAAAGCTTCATAGCTATTGCTTGTGCTTGCATTTGTAGTTGTATTAACCTTATCACCAAGGAACTTTTCATGATTAACGTGGCCGACTTATCATCTGAAGGTAAAAAAACTGGCTTTTAGTAGACAATGCAACCATGTGGAAATACTAGACTCTTGAGAATTGAGATCTTTGTATTTAACTAGAATAAACGGTAGAATTCTTACAATGGACTATTACTTGAATATTTAAATCAAAATAAATAGAAATGCTTTTTATCAACTAGTGGCTAATGATTCACAAGTTAGCGACTAACCTATAAATGCAGCTAATATAGCTGATTACTCTGGTTCTTTTCATAAAACCTGCTTTCTCTTTTTAGACAATTTCACTAGCCGTTCTGTATTTTTATGTGGCATCACTAGATTCACTACCTATCACTTCCCACTCCTCAACTTGAAAATAATATCTGTGTTGTGTTGTGTGTGTGAGAGTATACACATGCATGCACACGCGCACACACACATTAAATGCCCTGTATTAGTAATATCTTAATCTTACTGGTTATAGGGTTTGAAGTCTGAATTGGAGAAGGCTTCTCCCTGCTTGGGTCGTAGTGCAATTTACCTGAAAGAGTCCCGTATCAATGCCTTGCCAAGGTAATAACCTTCCAGTTTGGCTTTTTCTACGTTGTGATTTCCTTTTTCAAACTCTGCTATTTCTCTTTCTTTTTATAAATTTTTCCTCTTAAAAGAATGAAATTTCTGATGGCACATATTTGTTTTCAAGGTACCTAACTGTTCAGTTTGTTCGTTTTTTCTGGAAGAGGGAATCAAATCAGAAGGCCAAGATTTTACGGGTAAGAGGGGTTTCTTTTTTTCATTCTGTTACAAATGAGAAGTCACTTCAAAAGTTCTGTTTCTGTGGTTGTAAAATGGCTTGTTTAATTTAAGGGATTGGATGCTCTGCATGCCCAAAAAGGTTAATAAAAGCCGTCCTTTTTAATGTTTATATGATACAACCTTTTTAAAATTACTGTCTTTCTTAGAAAGTGGATTACCCATTACAACTGGATGTGTACGATTTTTGCTCTGATGGTCTTTGCAAAAAATTAGAAGCACCTCGCCAGGTATATTTTTATCCTTTTGTTTCAGTGCTCAGTATGTAAGGGTGCTAAAGTTTTGATGATGATTATGATTATTCTTTACATCTCATAACTCAGATTTTAAGAGATGAGGAGGGTAAAAAGGCTGGTTTGAAAGCCAAGGAGAAGACCTCGGGTTCAAAAGACAATGATGTCAAGATGACTGATGTGCAGGTGAGTAGATGGTTGAATTGTGGATGCAAATACAAATAGATAAGACCAATGGATATTATTGATATATCTTACCCTCTTGTTTTCTGTTTAGAGGCCATCAAATGAGAGTGGAGAATCATCAAAGCCTACCTCCAAAGAAGGTGAAAACTTCTAAATTTCTCCTGCTTGCGATTGAAGCATCTTTTTTTGGTATTTCTATTTTTCTTTTATCGACGGTCTCCAGGAGATGCTTTGTGTTTGACTTCCAGGGGACTGCGCTTGCAGTTTGTATTGATAATGTTTGTTACTATTGTGTCTGGCTGTGCTTCCTGGATGTTGTGAAAGATTTTGGGCCAGAGATGCTTTATGTGCATATAAGATGATATTGCGGCCTTCATTGTATTTAATTTTTCAAAGTTAACTCTACCATTGCTGCATTTTTTTTGGAGATGCTAAATATAATGCAAACTGTTTGTATTTATAAATGACTGATTTTTAATTTGCTACTTTCCTCTCCCAAAGTTGTCTTTACTGGAGAATGCACCTAGTTTCCAGTGCTAATACTTGACCTTCCACTACAGATAAAAAGTCACATTTAACTGGAATATATGATTTGGTAGCTGTGCTCACCCATAAGGGAAGGAGTGCTGATTCAGGGCATTATGTTGCATGGGTCAAGCAAGAAAGTGGTAAGTTCTCTAACGAGTTTGTTCAGTGTTTTGTCACTATGTTATTTGGATTGACTTGGGTTTTTCAACTGATGAATTCTCAATGTTTATCCCAGGGAAATGGATTGAGTTTGATGATGATAATCCTGTTCCACAACGGGAGGAAGATATAACTAAGCTCTCTGGAGGAGGTAAGCTAGCCTGATTGGATAATGGGCTTGTGTGGTGGGAAAATTCTGCAAACTTATTCTTGCTTTTTTGTTTTTTTATAATCACATTCCCATCAACGACTGCCATTTTATTCTTAAGTGAAAACTGTCTTTGTTTATTCTCATGAATTTCTATCTTTTGATCTTAGGTGATTGGCATATGGCTTACATTTGCATGTACAAGGCACGAACTGTCCCAATGTAATTTTTTCTAATCCCATCATTTTTAGATTCAAGTCACCACTGGATTTCTTCGTAGATCCATATTGTAAAATGGACAGTAGATTTTTACAGGATTGGGTTTGTTGTGCTTATAGGAGTTGTCTTGTCTCATGCATGTGTTATGACTGTATGGCATAGGCTCATTGTTTATGATTTCGGACTTCTAGTTATCTAGAATCTCATCAGAAATCAGAGCTCAGATGTTGTAATTCTCATTTGTCCTGTTAAGAAATGCATGAATATGGTCAACAGCTTCTATTGAATCACAAATAATTAGTTATCAAGATTTAAATTAATTGTAGTTTTAATTATTATTATTATTATTTTATTTTTTTTTTTTGGAGGGGGGGGGGGGGGGGTGGGGATTTGCTCTTTCTAGACTTTAAAATCGTCTATGATAATAAGGCCTTCCAATTTTAATTGTGGCCAAAAGAATCAGTTAGATATTTTTTTGAAGTAACTATGCTATTCATTTTTTATTCCTTCTTTTTAGAAACTTAATCCCAAGTGGAGTTGTGTAGCAACCTTGGAAACCAAACTAGATGTTCTAAGCAATTGTAATGTGAAGGAAAAGAGAAGGAAAAAGATAAAAAGAAAGTAAACAAACTGGGATTTAAAGAAAAATGATAATTGTAGAAAAAATGTAAGTTTTAAATTGCATAAAAAAGTTGTGTATATGAGGTTGGTTATCGTTTTCAATAACTAGATTTATATATAATGTTACAAAGATGAAATTTTACACGTACTTAAAATCTTAATCCTATACAAACTCTTTATGGTATATAAGACTTTACAATCCAAATCCTTGTGCATATTCTTTTGGCAATTGTTTGTGTTTTTGTGTTATGCTAGTATATCTATTAGTCTAACTATTAAAGACTCCTCTTTTAAATAAGAATTGTTCTAAATAAGAATTAATCGATCGATTGTTAATGTGAATCCTAATCTCCTTAGTCAATGGTCAATAGTTGATCTTAACTGTCTTCATTGGTTGATGGTCAATTTCATTCATCTTTTTTCATTGATTTATGAAGTGAACTAATATTCTTAATCAATCTTTTTTCATTGATTTATGTAGTGAACTAATGTTGTTAATCAAAAGACAATTGTTTATAGTATAAACAATGCTCCCAATATTTCTTGTTTGGATTAATAAAGGAATATTGATTTGTATTTTATGCTCAAAGCAATTGTTGCATAATTATGTTGGATTAGGCACAATTATGATCGATTATTGACACCACATATTAGTAATTTGACTAATATTTGTCATTGTTGATTGTTTTGCAAATGATTGGTCTTTTTCGACTCCCAAACCTATTTTGTTGGTAAGGTGTGATTTTGCATCATCCTTCCTCACTGTGTTCAGATGTTGAATCCTTTGGATCTTGATTAGTCGACCTTGTTGCTACCTTCTTTCGAGATCTAGGAGATGTTGACGATTACTAGCCAATTCTTCATCCTCATTACAGAGTTTACAACCACAAATGCAGGTTTTCAACTTAAAAACTGCAGCAAAAACAACAGGTTGGCACAATGAAAGGAAACAACATGTAAATATCCTCATGCATGCACAAAACACTCTCTCTTCTCCCACATGAACACATAAGGTTCTCATTAAATCTAAATCCGGTACCTTATTATGAGCATGATATATGGAAAGACATTCATATAGCATAACCAAGAAAAGAAAGAAAACAACTAGAAGATATGAATCTAGAAAATCAAACGAAACAAAATCCTTCATGTATAAGAAGATGGAAGGCATTATAATATCCAACCTGTAACGACAGTGATAACTTTGATGTTTCTTGCTTTCAACTGCCACCAACCTCCTCCCTTTTGAGAAAGATAGTTGCTTGGTAGGAATTTGTCTACTTAGAGGCCAAAGGTTTGAATGGCCTTAGGGTTACTCACTTACTCCTCCTTCAAGCCCCCTCTTTTAGTCTTCCTTGACCGTTTTTCTTCACTGTATTTTTTTTTCTTTTATAATCTTTTATTTATGGGTTTTATCTTTCCTTTTCTTAATTTTCTTCTATCCTCTCTCTTTACTACTTCCTTACTCTTTTTTCTCTTTCTAGTATATACTGACTTTCATTCCCTCGTCTTCTAGCTTTCATTGTGTTTTCTGATCTTGCTCTTTTCTCTTCTTTCATTCTTCCTCCAAGCTGGGACTTGGTGCCTTTTATAGAGGCCTGGGGATATAGTACTTGGGGTTTGCATCATGACCCTTGATTCTTCATTATCCATCCTAGCCATTGATATAAATCCAGCCAAGACTCGCTGGTTCTGCAAAGGTCTTTAGGCCATTCCATCTCTACTCATGTTATTCTTCCTTTTTAGGGAAGTAGACTTTAAGGAATTTGGTCGATGACAAGTCATTGTGGGGGGGGGGGGGGGGGGGGGTGGGGGTTATATTTCAATCACAACAGCGCCTTTTCCAAATCAAACCTTTTTTTTCTTTTCAATAAAACTCATCATTTCATTAAAACTTATTTTTTCTTGTTAGTTTTCAACTTAGTCCCTAAAGTTTTCATTTCTCAAATCTTAGCTGATTGGCACTGATTTTTAAGAATTCTTTTCAATCAAACCCTTAAGTTTATTCAAAATGGCCATTTAAGTTTTGATCTTTTTACAATCTAGTCCTTTTTATGTAATTTCAGTTTTTTTTTTTTTTGCTTTTCTTCAATCAAACCTCAAATTATAGCCATGATAAATTTGACTAGTTGTTAACTGAATCGTTGTTTGTTATTTTTAAAAAAAATGCTATTTTAGGAGATTAAGTAGATTTTTTTAAAATATTTTTTTAGGAGATTAAGTAGTTAATTGTTTTTGGAAATTTTGAGGATTTTCAGAAATATTGAAAAGCTTTTGTTTTTGTTTTTTGGGGTGAAAATAGGGTCATGACATTCAATATAACCTTCCTAATACCTAGTATCTTGTAGATTTATGAGCTCCCTATGTACAAGTGTTAATCATTCACTTCTTTATAAGTGAAAAACATCATCTTCTCAATATATAATGTTTTGTTGCACTAATATCAGCCCAACACTACTTGAAAACAACAGCAAATAGATTTATTTTAAAACTTTATTCAAGAGGTGATCAATCTCGATGGCGTTGGCATAAACAATCCTTTTCTTAAGGTTTCTTTTTTGGCCTTATTTTTGTGTTCCTTGGCTTGGTGTTTGGCCTTATTATAGATAAAGAATTTGTCATTAAATTTATTAGCAATCCCCTACCCCTTCACAATAAGCTTTTCCTTTTTCTTTTTGTAAGTCTTTACTAATTGTTCTATAATGTTTGTTTTGGGGTAATTGAATTAGTTGGTTTTTTTTTTAGGATAACTTATTGTTTTTTTCTATCCTTAATCTTAAAATGAGTTTTCAACTCTCATTTCTTTGTGCTTGTACTTAAGATAGTTCTTGAAGTCTTTCTATAATGGTGATAGTTTTTTTTTTAATAATTATAGTCACTTGAAAAGATTCACTTAAAATCATTCCTTCAATATAAATATCATATAAGATGAGCTAAAAATTTTGAACTTGGCTTATAATTGTCCTTAAAGCAACCATCTTGAAGTTCATAAATTTATCGATTATGAATTTATTTATACCAGCATCTTCAGCATTTTACTTTTTATTTAAAGCTTTTCATAGTGCTTTTGCACTTATAATTGAAAACTACACACACACAAAAAATTGATTTAAGATGTCATTCTTGCACACAAAATTGCTATGATTTTACGTGTCCATAATTGTTATAATGATAACATCAGATTCATTATCAGACAACTTTGGTGCTTCTTCCGACAAGAACTTTGTCAAGTTCAAAATGGTCAAATAGAACAACATTTTCTATTGTCACCTCTTGAAGTTCAATCCATTGAGCTTTTTAGGTTTCTCACCATGCATCATATAAAGTGATGGTGAAATCCTCTTTATTGAAGTAGTACTTGTTGAAGTAATATTAGTTGTGGTAACCATTTCTTGAGTAGAAGACATGACCAATTTCTAAATAAACAATTTTAGCTTCTTGAATGCAAATAAAAAATAACTAAATTAAAAAATAGAAATCAATCACAAACTAAACAATATAACAAGTAACTAAATATGACTAGTATTAAGTTGTGCGAATTTAAACTCTTAAAATAAATGATTTGTAGTATATAAAGTAAGGATATCATTTCACATGAATACAAGTATTAGAACTTAATTACTCAATTAAAATAAGCTATTTAAGTTTAGATTAAAGCAAACTAAGTTAAGATGCATTAAATATACAAATATGAAGAAATTAACTAATATGAAATGTAAACAATAAGTAATTAAAAAGGGGATTTGTATATAATCTAAAATAACTAAAAAAAAAAAGCTTAGAAAGCTAAGAAAACAAAAGAAATCAATTCTGAAAAATAAAAAGCAAATCAATAGAAATAGAGAGAAAAACTTTTTTATTTTATTAGAAGCTTTCTTCAATGATAATTAAATATCAATCATTGAGTTTAGATATGTTTTCTAATCTAATTTGTGATAATAAATAAATCAACAATGAAAAACAACAAGTTTTTCTACACATTAATAACTAAAATATGTAATAAAACATAAACTTAAAATTTGTGTCTAAACAGAGCTGAGTGTGCACATGTGGGTTAAACCTAAACTATTTTATATATGTTCAGATACAACCCTTCGACTTCTCACTATATAAATTACAAGACAATCTTGTATTTTATCTACGTGGGATATATAGTTTTGAGTTTCATAAAAAACTTATCAATCATGAGTTTTTTAAAATTAATATTTTATTCAACCATAATTTATTTTAATCATATTAGTGTTTCGTTTTAAAGAATTTTGGTTGGAGAATAATTTCTAATAAAATTTTAACACTAAAAAAAATATAACTTAGTTTTAATTTGGCCTAAAATATACCAGTTAGCTATGTTGCTTAAAACAAAATTTGTACCACATATATAAAGGTAAGAACGTAGTAACACACAAAATATAACTTACTTATTAATTGACATGGAAAGAAAGAAAGAGCTCACGGGGAACCAAATGGGTCTCAACTTTCAAATGCAAGATTTGTGATTTGTCACCGTTGTTCATAGCAAGGCCTCGACAAGGAAATGCACCAATTAATATTGGAATAGTGAACTGACAGAAATTCCTTAATGAATTGGGCATTTGTTATAAATTGATACACGAGAATTAATGAGAACCGGCACACTCATAATTCACAATTTGACCATCAATTTCATAAGAATTTCTGTTTGATGCCCACTGATTTTCCAACGTGGCCTTCTATTAGGGGTGAACATTTTCAATTCGGTCTGGTTTTCATCTAAAAAAAAACCAAACCATTTAAAAAAAATCAAAACCGAACCGAAACCGGTTCGAACCGACTAGTTTTGGTTCGGTTTGGTTCTGTTAATTGAAGGGAAAAACCGGGAAAATCAGTTTAAATTTTTTAGTTTTTTTATGAATTTTAATGGGGTCATTTAAAAGGCTTGCAATTGATATAAAAAAATCTATATTCATTGTTTAACTTTCCTTTACCAAGATTATCTTAAATGGCAGGAGAAATATCTTTTAATTTGCACCCAGTGGTTTTCTCAAACCAATCAACTCTAATCAAAATTCAAAATAAAATTATACAGCAAATAACATGAAAAATGATTAAGACCTTGAAAACAATAGGCTTAAACCAAGAAAACAATGCCTCTGATAAAACTATAGAAATACAATCTGCATGAGTCCTTGAAATTGAAATAAAACGCATCAATTATCTCTCTCCCAGCACTCACAAAAACAAAACAAAAAGAAAGATTCTGCTATTTTAATATTACTGTTAATTAAATCATATGTCTTCAACATTTATTGCTTGTATTTTCTTAGAAACCAAGCGAGAAGAAACTGTACAGAAAAAAACCAACTATTGAGGCGCGCATGCATGGACATTAAAAGTGCATCTGGTTCTCTTGAATAGTTCACCGGGAAAGTTTAACAAAATAGGTTAATATAAACTAATAAAAACTAAACAGAAAGAAAGAAGGAAAAAAAGAAAAAAACAATTTAGAAAAGAGAATAGACAATATCAAATTTCTCATCCAACTTGGAGAGACAAAGAACTTGAAGGAGCGATTACTAGTTTTGATTTAGAGACATAAAGATTGAGAGATGAAGATTTGATCGAGATATTGAACAAGAAGGAGTGGGGCGGCGGCTGGGTTTGTTAGGGTTGGAAGAAAAAACTAAAAAGTAGATTTGTAGATGGGAGAGATGAAGATCTGCTCGAGAGATTGAACAAGAGGGAGGGGGGCGGTGACTGGATTTGCTAGGGTTAAAAGAAGAAACTACAAAGCAGATCTGTAGATGGAAGAGAATAGAGATGAAGATTTGATCAAGAGGGAGTTGGGGGGGGGGGGGCTAGGTTTGCTAGGTTAGAAGAAGAGACTGAAATGTAGAACTATAGGTGGGAGAGAATAGAGAAGAGATGGAGATTTGATCAAGAGAGAGTGAGGGGGGGGGGGCGGCTAGGTTAGAAGAAAAGACTGAAATGTAGAACTGTAGATGGGTTTGGAAGGTATTTATAGTACCGGTTTTTTTATTTCTATTTGAACCGGTTCGGTTTGGTTTATTCGGTTTCAGTCTTTTAAAACCAAAACCAAATCGAACTGATTTTTTTATTTTTCTAATCGGTTTAATCGGTTTTTTAACGGTTTAGTGTTTTTGGTTTTTTTTTTTTTCCGGTTATCTCGGTTTAATCGGTTTTTTGGTTTTTTTTGCTCACCCTTACCTCCTATATTACCGTGAAAAACAATCAAACGCCCTGGAACTCTGATTTTGATTGCCCTAATTTGCCTGTTGAGAATACCCAGGGGCCAGATCGAACACGATCTGGTCCCTTCGATACCACTATCCCCTTTTTTTATTATTTATTTAACATAACAACTCGATAATACTATTAAAAGAAGCTATAAGATTTTGGGAAAACAATGCTGACTCAAAATATTATTCGATGTTAGTAATATCTATTTTGTCTTTTCATCAAAAAAAAAAAAACTTACACCAGTTGTGAAGAACATTAAAAAAATTTCACAGGGTGATGTAACCATATTATTCGATAGTTTCACCCACATCTACCTAGTGTTTTGCCTATGTTTTTTATATATAATGCCTTGATATTCTTTATTTTATGTTTTGAAGGCACTTTTGGATGGAAGATGCAAAAAGGAGTAAATTGGAGATAATTGGCAGATTTGATGTTCAGTCGATGTTTTGTGCAGAGCGTGAGTTCTAGAGATCGAAATGAAGTGATTCCAGTGGAACTAAAAAGCTAACATCTATACCTTTCTGGATATGTAATGCAAGAAATATTAAAAAGAGAAAGATCATGGAAATCACATCCTGCAAAGTCAAATCTCGCATTCTGCCAGTGTTGACCTTTGGCCATTCAAAATTTAATATCTGGAGCTACAGAAGTCCAATTGCTGCAAACGCAATTTTCGTGGATTCCTAATTCAAAGACCTATCCACGCTCCAAATTTCAGCCAAAAAAGATTTCATATGAGGGAGATATGAGTTTTCAAAGATGACAACTGAATTCTGCCAGCAAACAGGTTTCGTGAAGAAACAAGTCCAAATTACATTCCGAAGCATCTAAACTGACATCCAAGTTTTTATATCAGCAATTTAGCTCCTCTAAGTCAGAGCTTGAAGATTTCATGCAAGGCTATTTCTCCTTTTAGGAAAAATAGTTATTGAAGTACTTAAATGTAAACTGACAACTCAAG
>Ga0325405_1002911_pt1 | contig 17679 bp, 6 predicted proteins | sample PopdelMetagenome_21_FD_205663 | JGI IMG/M metagenome (GOLD analysis project Ga0325405, IMG submission 205663) | Populus deltoides microbial communities from Bellville, Georgia, United States - Xylem-Control-R2 | ecosystem: Host-associated > Plants > Phyllosphere > Stem > Wood/Secondary xylem...
TATAATCGTATTTATAAAGTTTTGGGAAAGGGGAAACTACTAAAATTGTCTAATTAATTAAATGTAAATAGCTCATTTTAATGCTAAACTTTATACATGATTAACTTAAAAACTAAAAAGTGTGGGGGTGAATGTTATACCGCCGGTATTGTTTATTTTTATATAAAACATTGTGGATAATATTATTTATTTTTTGATAATTTATTTTGGTCCTTAAAGTTTTGTTTTAGATGAATTAATCCTAATTTAAGGCTAATTGTTTCTGATTTCTTAGTCAATGATGGAAATAGAATAAAATGGACTAAAATAAAAAAGATGTCAAACATGGGTAGCATGCTAAAAGTTTCAGAAAATATACACTTTGGTCTTATAACTTTAAAAATAACGTAAATTATACAATTTCAGTGCCTTAATTTTTTTCAAATTAAATTTTGATACAAAAGTTTTTTTTTTAATTTTTAGTCCTTGGTCGAGAGAGGTCGTCAAATTCCGACGGTAAAGAAAACAAATATCATTGATAATGATTTAGACCACTAAAACGGTTGATATTTGTGTTAAATGATTCCATTTGATGATAGGAGTTCATATTACATGTTTTTTTTACCTTTAAAGTTCATGAAAAAATAGATTTGAACTTGAGTTGATTTTTGATTTCGGATTGATTTCGGTATTTGAGATGGTTTTTTGTTTTTTTAAGGCATGGATAGGTTTATCATAGTTTCTAAGGTGTTTTAGGTAAACAAATGGGTTGAAAAACAAGTATTTTGGTTAAAAAAACTTAAGTTCTAATTTTTCGGTCATCACTGTGGTCAAATTATTGGCAAATCAGATAACGCATCGTCTGTCTTATTAAGTGATACGTCATCTGAATTTTTTTTTCAAATTGTCGCACAACCCCTAATGAAATGGGTCAGGCCCAACAATGGCTGACATTTGCTTTTTTTTTTTTTAATTCTTTTTTAAATTAATGATTTTTACATGGTTTTCTTCTCTATTTTTTTATATTTATATTAATACCCCTTCTCTTTTTTATTTTGTTTAGAGAGCCTATTTTAAATGATGATTTTTTTATTTAAATTTTGAAGAGTTGTTCTTATTCATATATAATTTTTTAAATCTTTTTTATACATGAATTTTATTTTTGAAAATAAAAAATTATTTTAAGATAATATTTCTAATATGTGCAGCTTTACATAATATTTTTTTGCTTTTTATTTTATTCAATCAATTTAATTTGTGTGTCTAATTCTATTATTACTTGCTAGAATAAAAAAAAACTATTTTAAGAAACAAGTTTAGCAAACACAAATGGATAAATGTTTTGTCTTGCGAGATTAAATATTTTAATCTATATCTATCTTTTAATTTTTTAATTTTTAATTATCATTTATTTTTTTATTTATTAATACACCGCTCTTGATTATTTAATTATATGTATGTATAATATTTTTAATTTTTACTTCAAATTTTGTTAGCAATAAAAATATATTAAAAAAACCTATATATATAATTTTTTTATTTAAAAATAATATCTAACCCCAAAGTAAAAAAAAAAAAATCTAGTTAATTACTAATAAATGAATGAATGTGGTGTATAGGGCTCGGCATATTTGCCAAAAATGGACAATAATTTCAAAGAATGTATTGTTGTTGTTATTTCAAGTAGCGTGGAGTACTTATTGACGATGACTTATGTGGAGGATGGATCCAAAAATATCTCTTTCAACCTTCTAGAAGAAAGGAACCACCATGAGAATCTCACTTGATAAGACCACAAATCTAAACAGAGTTGACTCTTTGGGCCAATAGCGTAATTCCCACAAATACTGGCTATTAGATGTTGGAGAGAGGCCTCCAATACAATTAAAAATCTTGGAGGTGAAACCACTAATCCCCTCAAGATATTTTTTTTTAATTTTCTTCTTGACTTTTTAACTTGATTCTTTTATTTTTTATTTAATAATTATAATTTTATTTTGTAAAATTAACTTAATTTTTTTTATTCACATATTATTTTTTTTATTCACATATTTTTTTATTAGATCATTTTATTTTTTATTTAACAATTATAGTTCAGTTTTATAAAATTAATGTTCATCATATCATAAAATAATAATTTGAATCATGAACATATAAAATAATATAAGATGAAAAAAATATTTAAAGATAAAATAATGGAAGTACAAAATAGAAAAAAAAAATACATAATCTATTATAAATTCCAATAGTTACTCACAATGTTTTTTTTTTTTTTTGCAATTGACTTTTTTTTATTTCCAATTTAATATTTTCATATTAAGTTTATTTTTTTTGAGTTAATTTTTAATTTGATAAAATAAAATTTAATTTTAATGATTCAAATCAATAAAAACTTTAAGGATTAAATTTCAAACTAAAACAAATATATATTTTTTAAAATAAAATATTTATCTTCAACTCAATCTTTGATTGAAATTAATAAATTTACTATTATTTATTAATCTATATAATTTTTAATTTATTTTATTAAATAATCTATATAATCTATATAATTTTTAAGATTAATCTATATAATCTTTGTCAAAACCAATCAACCGTGTAGAAGTGCTAGTGGGTATTGAAGAAGGCTTCTCCAAGCCTCCAATCAGTTTTTTTTTTCATCGAAAATTGCTGTGCTGCCCCCAACACTGCCACCACTCACCGATCACAGCCACCACGTTGCTATCACTTCCCAGTTGAAAAATCAAGCCAAACATTCTACATTACTATTAATTTTATAATTAATTTAGCTGTGATTAGATTATTGTTTGGGATTTAGTTTGAAATTAGATATTGTTTTGTTAATCATGAGTTTTATATTGTGTTATTTTGTTAATTATAAGTTTAGAATTAATTTTAATGTGTTTTAGTATATTTGCAATATTGTTTTTTGTAATTATCTTTTGTTTTGTTAATCATGAGTTTTATATTGTGTTATTTTGTTAATTATAAGTTTAAAATTAATTTTAATGTGTTTTAGTATATTTGCAATATTGTTTTTTGTAATTATCTTTGGTTTGGCTATGTTTAAGACTCAATTTGTTTTTTTAAAATTAATTTCAATTACTAGAATTAAAAATTAAAATCTTACTAGTCGTAGCGTGAACGAAGATAATAAAATTGTTTGTTGACTTTAATTTTAATTTGAATATTGTTGACTTTCTATATTAATATGTTACATTATTATTAATATAGCTGAAAATTAATATGTTACATGAGAAGAAAGTGAAAATTAATATGTTACATTATTAACAAACCAAATAGCTGTTGAATATATGTCCTGAACTAAAAAATTTATAGTTATTATACAATTCATTCTAAATTCAATTTCCTTTTTTTATTAAAAGCTACTTGAAAATTACATAAATCATAAAAAAAAAGAAACATTACAAAAAAATATAGTTTTTATGCCATGTTTAGTTCTATAAAAAAAGAACCCTAATATAAATGTGGTTAGCAATTTTCTACTTCACATTAACAAGAGATTTGACATTTTAACCATAAAGGTTTGAATTTTAAATGTAGGAGTACTTTAGTTTTTTTTATTAGGGGTTTGGAGGTATTTAATGTTTAATGTTTGGATTAAGTTAGAATTAAGAGTTTTGGTTATGGGTTTAGATTGAGGTTATAGTTGTTGTGGTTAAATGTCTAATTAGGGTTAAGGATTAGTTAGAGTTAGGATTAGTGTTTGGATTAATATTAGTTTTTATGGTTAAATATTTAGGGTTTGGATTATGGTTTCAAATTAGCGTTAGTATTTAGGGTTTGAATTAGTGTTGGTTTTTAATGGTTAGCTAACTTGCATGTTAAGGGTGGAGTTAGGGTTATGGTTTGAGTTTATAATTTAGATTAGAATTAGGTTATTTTTTATGTTTATGGTTTAGTAAGGTTCAAGTCTTAGTTAGGGTTAGGAATTTGATAAATATTGTTTAGGGTTTAAGTTTCATAAATAAATTTAAAGGTTATTTATGATTTAATAAATGTTATTGTTTCAAAATGTGACATATATCAAATAAAATGTTTTTCAACTAGACTTCTTTACATGTTATGTTTGAAATCATAACAAGTATAAATTATATTATTTGATTAATATTTGTTGTATGTGTGTTATTTTGTCAAAAATTTAACTATTTTGTGCGAATAAGCAAGAACACCCTTCATTCGATTATTATTATTATTATTATTTTTAAATAAAGACCGGAGAACTTGATTCCAATTGATAAATAGCAAGTACCAAGGTTTTAATATTTTCTATTATTAGTCTAGTAGGAAGGCGGCGATTCGTTGATGTTGACAGCTAATTAATTAAAGAAAAATCTTTAGTCCTTCCTCAGAACAAACCGTGAGCACATTTGAGAACGTAGTTGTGGTGTATTTTTAAAAAAATTAAATTTTTTAATTAAAATTTAATATAATTTATATATTTTAAATTATTTTGATATATTGATATTAAAAATAATTTTTAAAAATTAAAAAATATCATTTATATATATTTTGGTATGAAAAATTATTTAAAAAATATTCACAACTACATTGCAAACACGCTCTACAATTTTTTTATATATATATATATATATATATATATATATATATATATATATATATATATATATGAAGTTTCTCTCACGATCAACGGATCTGAAGCAGAATTGAATGATGCATAAATGTTTGATAATTGGTTACCTTCAATCCCAAGCAATCACACCCAACTCGTTTACTTAATTTAAAATCTATAACTCATTAATCGACGAAGTTTCCCTTGCAACTCAACTCGTTTACTTAATTTAAAATCTATAACTCATTAATCGACGAAGTTTCCCTTGCAACTCAACTCGTTTACTTAATTTAAAATCTATAACTCATTAATCGACGAAGTTTCCCTTGCAACTCAAGTTCTAGCGATAACTCTAAATATATTTCGTGATAATTTAATATTTTTTATATTTTTATATGGTTTTAATATGTTCATAACAAAAATAATTTTTTTAAAATAAAAAAATATTATTTTAAAATAATTCTAAACAAAAATCACTCTAAAAAATAATTGTTACTATAATTCTAAACACTTCAAAACAAGATCTCCGATTTATTTAATAAAGATGTAAGTCATAGATATGGAAAAGGGAGTATCTGGGCAGTAACATTCTGATGCTTGATATTATTACAAAACGTTCTTTGAACTATATGGATTCAGTCTTTATATATATATGGGTATTTGGGCCAACTTGAGCGTATCTCGATTAATCTCGTGGGTCTTGAAATTAACAATTATATAAGTTTTTAATAATTTTGAGGTTTGTAAGATTCAAACTAATAACATCTAACAAATAAATCTAAAATTTTTCCAGTTAAACTATATTTTTTGAATTGCTTGATAGATATTATTACAAAAGGATAGTTTGTTGACTCGTTCACGAGGAAGTAATTGAGTTAATGAATGAAGCAACCGAGTTAACAAGTATTGTATGGAAGACGTGTTTCCATTAATTAATTGATAGTTTAAGAGAGCTTATTTACATTGCTTTCAATTACCACTCGCACACAGCATGATTAAGTATGAAATAATTAAATTGTATTTTAGCCTGTAGAATCGGGGATTTTCAAAAGTCACGCCCGCAAGTCAAAATAGATAACTAAAAAGAATAATATACGTTGTCGTTTAGTTTGTTTTTTTTTTTTCCTATTGCTATTTTATAATCTTTTAAATTTTAAATCTTGTTCATAGGTCTGTATGTCGACATTTGTGGTGGTGAAACCATTATTGTGGATATATAATTGATTTTCTTTTATGATATAACCTTTTTTGTTCTCTTATAGTTTTTTTATTTTATTTTTCTAATTAATATTAATAAGATTTCTAGTATAATTTTTATAAATAGCACGGTGAGATATAAATAAATATAAATTAAATATTTTAGATATCTTGTATTAATTATACAATACTCTTAATATTTAAATGTTTTGATTTGTAACGAATTATATTATTATTAGCTAGAAATATAATTTTCTTTTTATGACAAAAAATAGATGGACAAGAATAAGATTTTAGATAGTACTGTTCTTAATTTGATTTAATTAAGAATTATTTTTGTTTCTATTTATGTTAATTGATATCATAATTTAAAAATTTATCATAATTAGTTGTTATGTGTTATTGAATAACTAAGGGTGAAAAATATTGCAAAACATGACATGTTTGTGTAAAAGTAGATGAGCAGTTTCCTGCCTCGAGAAAAAAATATCTAGAAACTAGTGTTAATTTATTGATCAATTAAAATAGTAGTGATTTGAACTATTTATTTTATTAAGTGGTTCACTAGATTAATCGCCAATTTAGGTTAGTTGATTGGTCGGAGTATGATTATATATTTTTATTGTTTAGATAATTTTTTTTAATATTTTAATATTATTTTTTTATATTAATATTGTAAATAAATTTTAAAAAACTAAAATAAAATATTTTTTAATACAAAAAAACAAACGAATTCCGAAACTAACGATGTCACTCATGTTACTGCTTTTGCTGCTTGTGTGCGATTAGGGTCAGCCGAAGTTGGGAAGCGGATGGCAGTTACGCAGAAAGTCCAGAGGTGGCCTCAGATGTTTGTGACCTCTGCGGACGTACTACGGACAGTGTATTCTATGTCTGTTGTTAGCCGGAAATCAAGACCACAGAACTTTATTCAAATTTATTTTTTCTACTAGTTTAGCAGAAAACGGTGTTTCGTTGACGGTGACAATTAATTAAGAAAAAATAAAATAAAATCCTGAGTCCTCCGCCGGAACAAACTGTGAGTTTTTCTACTAGTTTAGCAGAAAACGGTGTTTCGTTGAAGGTGACAATTAATTAAGAAAAAATAAAATAAAATCCTCAGTCCTCCACCAGAACAAACTGTGAGTTTCTAGCGTTAAAACCAGGTTTATCTATGAAGTTTCTCTCACAGTCAATGGATATCAAGCTGTTGAATAATCCACAAGTTCCTTAGGTTGACACACCAACAAAACTTTATTTTCCTCCCTGTTGTTTGCCTTTAAATTTAAAAATTCGAACCCCTGAATCAACGAAATTTCCCTTCCACCTGCAGCTCAAAATCAAAAGAAATTATAATTTACTTTGTTAATTCATTTCTAGATCTTACACAGTTTATTTAATCAATAAGTTAGTCATGCATGTGAAAGGGAGTTTCTAAGCAGCAACATTCTTATGATTGATTGTCGAGAATAATACCAAGCTTAACCTATTAGTTAACTAACATTTCCCACTTATATATGTAGGGTAATGCACAATAGTTAATATAAAGATTACAATACAAGAATAATAAATCTTTTTTAAATATATACAAGCCTTTAATGCATAATATACTATAACACACCCTCTTAAGCTAAGGTTGAGGATTTAACCTAAAGCTTGAACCTAAAAACAGTAAAAAAGCAGTTGAGAAGGGTTTTGTAAGAACATATGTAAGCTAATTCTTGGAAGAAATAAAGAGAACTTGAATGACCTTTTTAGCAACTTTGTCACGTATAAAATAATAATCAACCTCATCATACTTAGTACGAGCATGGAAGATTGGTTTGACAAACAAATAAGTAGCACCCAGATTATCACACCAAATCATAGGAATAGAAGAAGGAGTAATCTGTAGATCTAACAATAAATATTGAATCCATATGACCTCAGAAGTGCCATAGACTAAGGCTTTATACTCAGCCTCGGTAGAATAATGAGCAATGGTGCATTGTTTCCTTGCCTTCTAAGATATCGATGTATGTCTAAAGAAAACAAAATAACCACTCGTAGATTTACGATCATCAACACTACCATCCTAATCAACATCTGTAAAACCATGCAGGGAAAATGAAGATCTACGAGTAATATGAAGACCAAAGGAAACTGTACCCTTAAGATAACACAAAATATGTGTAACGGCAGCTCAATATATATCTACAAGAGCATGCATCCACTGACAATCTGTGTTAATAGTAAAAAAAAATGCATGGTCCTGTAAAAGTGAGATATTGAAGAGAACTAACAATTTGTCAAAAACATGTAAGGTCAGAAAACAAACAATCAGACACTTCATCAACCTTTGATATAGAAATAAGAGTATCATAAGGCCAGCAAGAAGACATACCTGCCCAGTGAAGAATGTCAAGAATATACTTATCTCGCTATAACATGATACCCATAGTAGTAGGATGAACCTCAATGCCCAAAAAATAATGAACAGCTCTTAAATCCTGAAGCTTAAACTCCAAGCTCAGCAACTAAATCAATCGATTGGTGAAGCAAGATCGAATCGCTACCAGTTAACAAAATATCATCAACGTAAACCAAAAGATAAAAAATATCATCACCCACAAATAAAATGAATAATAATGTGTCAATTTTATAAGCATGAAAGCCAATAGAGAAAAGATAATCACTAAGCCGGGTGTACCATGCCCAAGGATCTTATTTTAAGCCATATAAGGATTTATACAACTAACACACATGAAAAGAGAGATTAGAATTAACAAAACCTAAAGGTTGTTGCATATAGACCTCTTCATCAAGTGTCCTATTGAGAAAGACATTATGAATATCAAGTTGATTAATTTTCCAACCAAGTGACACCACAACTGTGAAAATTAACCGAATAGTGACTTCCTTAACAACAGGATTAAAAGTTTCAAAGTAATCAATACCTTCCTGCTGATTAAAACCTCTAGCAACTGACCGAGCTTTATAGTAGTCAATGTTGCCGTCGACACAACGCTTGATCTTATATACTTAATGACAACTAACAACATTCATCGAATGATGAAAATGAACTAAGGACCGAGTGTTGTTGGAACGCAACACCTGGATTTCAGCCTTCGTAGCATCTCGCCAAGCCTAATACCTATCAACACTAGAAAAAGTAAGTGGTTTATAGGTAAGACTAGAGACTTTCTAAGATTTATGACTGTTAGAAAAGGCTAAAGAAGCTGTCAGATTGGCTGTCTTTGGCAACCGTGGACAAAGAACCATATGATGATGACAACGAGGCAAGAAGAGTCGAACTCTGATGATGCTGTAATGAATAAAAAGAGAGGTCAACAACCAAATTTAATATAGTAGTAGAGGCAAACCGAGAGGTAGAGCTTGCAATAGAGGCATCCTTATCAAACATTAGAGAACCAACAACGAGAGACATTGGACAACCAACAACAGTAGACCTATCATGTTGTAATTTAGAAGAGGGCGAACTTGTACCTGTAGAATGATTATTAGAGAAACATGTATGTGGTGATGTTAAAATAGGATGATGGGCTTTTGTGAGGTGGCAGAAACGAGAGGCTAAAAGGCTGTAAGTGTAGGATTGTGAAAAATTTATGAGGTGAGGAAATTGGGCAAATTGATAGAATTTTTAGGAGAGGGAATAAGGGCTGGTTATGTAATCTTTTCATATTTATCAAAAGAAAACACTTGTTCATGAAAACAAACATGACGAGAAATATAAATTCATAGAGATGCGAGGTCAAGACAACAATAACCTAGATAAGAGGAGTTATAGCCTAAAACACACATGGAGAGGAACAAAAATATAATTTTTGATTATGATATGGATGTAAAAATGAAAAAAAAGACACTTAAATATATGCAAAAAATCATAATTAGAAGAACATTTAAAAAGATAGTCAAAAGAGGACCTATTATCGAGGATAAGAGTAGGCATGCGATTGATAAGATAAATCAAGGTTTCAAAAGCATAATTTCAAAATCATAATGGTGCTTTACACTGGCCGAGAAGAGCAAGACCAATTTCTACAATATACCTATGACGACATTCAACTATGCCATTTTATTCATGGGTATGAAGTCAAATTAAACAATGATGACTACCAATTGTCTGAAAGAAAATATGTAACTTGTGATATTCACCACCTTAATCAGTTTGAACAGATCTATTTTTTAGCAAAAATTAGGGCTCAACCAAAATTTGAAATTGATGAAAAATAAAGAAGACATGAGACTTCACAACAAGAGAATAATATCATATATATTTTGTATGCGCATTAATAAAAATAAAAAAATAACAAAACATTAGAAGAAAAAAAAGAGCAGGGCCCCAAACATCACTAAATATTAAGTCAAGTGGAGTAAAATTTTTGTGGCCTGTAGGTCCTAACAACAAACGTGATAACTTTCCTAACATGCAAGCTTCACACTAAAATAAAAAAAATGTCTAAAGGTATAATCAATTTTATTTTTTGATACTAAAAAAATAAAAATACAGGAAGGAGGATGAATCAATCGACGATATCATAGGTCAGCAGAAATAGAGATGCAAAGAGACCAATAAACTAGAGAAATTGATGTGGCAGAAGACTTGAAAAAAACATAGAGACCATTTTTACTCTGGCCGGAAAGGAGCAGTGTTTTGGTGTTGACATCCTTAATATAAGACACAAATGAGTAAAATTAAAAATAAATATTATTATTAAGGCAAAATTTCTGAACAAAAAGCAATGACTTTTGAATATATGGTACATGGAGAATGTTAGGTAAAGTGAAGGTTTGTTTTGGTGTATGTAACTTAGTATGTCCAATATTAAATATGAAAAGGCCATTGCCATCACTAATATAAAAATGATCATTATCGAGATATGGTTTGGACATTGTCAGATTTGCAAGATCAGGTGTGACGTGTTGATTTGCACCAGTATCAGGAAACTAATCCATATAATTTGTTGAGGCAACATTACAGAGTGCAATATTGGCATTAGGCTGTTGTCCATGACTTTGAAGTTGAGAACATTGAAGGGTTGAATGACTGAAGGTTTGACATAGCTAGCACCTGACATTAGACCATTGTGAAGAGCCATTATTTTGTTGGTTTTGTTCCCAATTACCTTGCCTCCAGTTGTTGTTTGAAGAGCCATAAAAACCCTGAAAATCAAACCTGACATTAGTGTTATTATATATAGTTGCTGTTATAATTGTTACGCCAGCCTCCACAAGATCGTTCCCTACCATAATTGAAATTATAATTGTTGTTATATGAACTAGAGGGCTGACGTTGAGCACCATGAGCTGATGGTGGGTGAGCTAACATAGACAGTAAAGGAGCAGTGACAACAACACGCAGAGAGTGAAGAGAGGTCTTGTAAAGGAACTCATGAGTAAAAAAATGACTATGAAGCTCAGCATACAAAAGAGGTTTTGTCTTGGTCACGGGGCTTTTTACCAAGTCCTTGAACTCACCCCGAAGACCATGAAACAAATACAAATTGAAATCCTCTAGTGAAACTGGTTGGCTAGCAACAACAATTCATTTATCAAACAATGTATTTGCTTTTTGCATAAATACAGTGACCAAATCATCACCTGAATTCACGATAGTAGTGGAGAAAGCTCTTAAAGCAGAGAGAGAATAAGAAGTTTGCATTGTAGGCTGAGATGAAGAGCCTATTAGAGAGAAGTAAAGAGAGTTTTAAAGTTTAATGACTCTTATACTAAATTGAGAATAATAGGAGACTTAATTTATTAGTTAACCAATATTTTCTAAATGTGTATATATATAGGGCAATGCATAATAATTAATGTAGAGATTACAACACAAGAATAATAAATCTTTTCTAAATATACGCTGTCTTTAATATGTAATATGCAATAATATTAATATTATTATAAAATGTTGTTGGAACTATATGGATTCAGTCTTTCAATCTTTTATATATATAATCAAACTGATCGTTCGTTGTCTCCTTGAGTAAGTAACGATTAAAAAAACGTGGAGGAATTAATGAAGCAACCGAGTTATTGTGTAAGAATATTTCAAATTCAAACCATGCAATAATTAATTTGTGCTTAATCTTTTGGATGGTCAATGATTTGTGAATTGCTGCTTCGTTTCAGGAACATTTCATTAATCACCTGTAAGGCTTTCTCAGAAATTAATTAATAAGGTTTTCAACTTAATTTTATTTCTCTTGTAATTGAAAAGTCATCACGACATAATATATAGTAGTATAAATATCTTTCTCTAGCTTTGATCCTTGACTTGGAAAACATCTTTTTTTTTTAAATTTATTTATTAAATTTATGAGACAAATTGCGGTTATCTTGGCCTTGTCTCTACCTTACTATTTTTCCAACGGTTCAGACATTTTCCATGACTAATATCATTAAGCTTCTAACAAGTGTACTTCAATGGAGATGGATTGACTTTTTCAAATATACTTAATTGTCTGTATTAGAAATATTCTTCCCATGTTTACTTCCCTAGGAATTCTTTTTGCCCCCTTTTGTTATGCATTATTTTTCACTATTTAAAAATACAGTAGTAATATATTAAAATAATATTTTTTTTAATTTATTTTGACATCAACACATTAAAACGATCCAAAAATATATATAAAAAATTAATTTTAAATAATTTCTTTTAAATTTTTTATAAAACGCAATTACTTAATATCTATATAAATATGTTTTCCGAATCACCTAGCATGCAGCTTCTATAATTCACGCCTCCTTAAGAATTCAAGAACTATAAAATTAAAAAATCTGAATAATTTAATACTATTAAAGCTATCTGTCTTAAATCATTATAAATATCTTTAAGGATTATCCTTAAGTTGATGGTCAAGAAGGTCTTTATATATATATATATATATATATTGATTTCTTGAATTTTAGAGAAATATATTCTTTTTAAATTGACTACTCTAATGCAGGGGTGGATCTTCGAATCATCTAACAGATAATTTAGTTTTAATTAATATATAAATTAGGATATGAGTTTGATAAAGTATGAGATTAAAAATAATTATTTCGAATGCCCATCGGTCACCCCTGCGAAGAATATATGGACCCGTTCCCCATGGATAACCGTCTCTCAATTATTATATTAAAATCCCGACACAACGCATTTGACCCAACTTCCAATGTCATCAAGCACCTTCTTGCCTCCTTTGATTATTTCTCAAAACCTTAAAATCCGAGCTCCACGCAGCTCAGTGCTCCATAGAGTAAGCTACGGGGGCACTTTCGACATTTCACGTCAACAGCCCGAACGGTTAAAACGCGTGAGGGGCATTACGGACAATTCAGACGAAGGGCAGTTTCGGTGGCAAGCAAAGATGGGGGGCCGCCCTCAAACCCAAAGTTTTTAATTATGAGTGGCGGTGAAAGTCAAAGGAGCCCACTTCCATTGCCAATCCCGTCGAGTTGGTTTGTTTTTTTCCTTTGAAAATTGTTTTTAATATTTTGTTTTATATTAAATTAATTTCTTTCATTGTTTTAACACGTTAATATCAAAAAAATAAAAATAAGAAATTACTATTTTTAAACAAAAAAATATATTTAAAAAAACCACCACCTTAACATTCCCGTAATCCAAAATATTATATTGCCAAAAACGCAACACTGTTAAATGGAAGAGCTCAGCAGCTCCATTTTTATTTAAAGCTTAGCTGTGACATAACCGTTGCCATTTTCATTCTGCTGTTATCTTCTGGTGATCGGTTCATAGCCAAGCCAAACAAGGTTAAAAGAAAACAAGGGAGGGTCTCTTTCTTGGCGGGAAATAAGATAAAAGCTTGGTTTTGGTTATTTCTAATGGCGGATTTGGATTCATCACCTCACACAGCAGCATTCTGGACTCAAGCTGATGCTCTGCTTAGAAAGAACTTAACTTATCAGGTGAGTTTGTATATATACAAATCTACTTTAATTTGTTCATAACATATTTCCTTCCTCTCCTTTCCTTTCTAAACCAAAAGGCAATGGTTTTTACGCAGTGCTTGCTTGTTTGTTTTGCAGAAACGAAACATTAGTGCGAATTGCAGGCTAATTTCCTTTCCATTTGTGCTGTGTATACTCCTTGTTATCACTCAAACACTGGTTGACAATCAACTAAACAAAAAAAGTAGGAAGTGTGGTTGTCAGTGTATTGATACTAATGGAGATGGGACATGCGAGACAGTCTGTGGTTTACAATTCTCAGATTTGGATCAATCGCCTAACTGTCCTATTCCTAGTCCCCTCAAGTGGCCTCCCTTGTTACAGGTTCCAGCTCCTCAATATCGTGCCGTCAGAAGTGCTTCTGATCCTTTTACAGATTTGCCTGACGAGTCTTGCAGACAAACTGGGAACTGCCCTGTTACTGTTTTTATCACTGGAACTAATCAGACACTAGGACAAAGTTTGTTTTCTTCTTTATTGTTTTTCCTGCCATGGAAATGAATAATCGAATAATATTTCATCTTAATCTTATTTTTGTATTGTAATTTTTATTTTTATAGGTCTGGCTGCGAGTATGTTCTCACCTCCTTCCCCTCTTAATTCCACTAACAGTGTGCTGGTTAGTTGTTTTTAATTCGTGCTGCTTCATTTTGATATAAATTCTTTATCTTGCTCCCTTTGACTATTTTAATAAATGCTCCTGACTTTCTCCAAAATGTTTCAGGGTTCAGATTCGGAAACTAGACAGGATAGTTTTCTTGATCCTGCTTTCTTCGAGGATTCTCTCTATAACATTCAAAGCCAGTGCACATCGAATTCTACAGCCAATGTTTCTGTTTCTCTTACTGTTTCTCAGTCGCCATCCTTCAACTTCGTAAAGGGTACTATAAATTTACTATCGCTTAGCTGAAAATCCTGCATGTTATTTTGAGAGTATTGCTGGAACATGGAGATTCTAATTGTCACTGAAGGAGATACATGATAAGATCATTTATTATAACTTTTAGGTTCATCCAATCAACTTTTTTTTTTAATTTCTTTGTCGGGAATGAGTTTTAGCAAACCAGTACAACGAAACACCAAATTATTTTGTAGTAATGCACGAAAAAACACAAGATTATGGAGCAATGCCTCGTTCTCTTACAAGTACAAAAGATTATTTTCATGTGAGATTCTGATTCTTGTTTATTCCCTTATTGTCTTAAAATACAGAGACAGTATGTGTTCCAAGTCTGAGCTTGTGGCGCAATAGTACTTCAGAGATAAACGACCAGATATTCAGGGGCTATAAAAAAGGAAATGCAGAGAGGCAGTACAACGAGATACTTGGAGGTTGGTCTTCCTGATTTCTATATATATATACCTAGCGTGTCATTACAGCAGTCCTATGCTTTGAGAAATCTAACTACTTCGTTCTTTCTGCAGCCTATGATTTCTTGAACTCCAACGCCAATACTTTTAATGTGAGCGTGTGGTACAATGCCACAAATAAGGATACTGTTGATGGACAATACTACTTGGTGCGGTTACCACGTGCAGTAAATCTGGTATGCAGAGTACCTGTAGTGCTTATTCTATTAAATCTGTTTTCCCTCAAAGAAAAAGGCTTTATTTGTGTACATAATGTGTCCAAGAGTTTGCACTCTTTATAGGATTTTTGTTTAATCTAAATTATGCATCTTCTTTCTGGACTTGGAACCATTCACAGCAACTGTTATGGGATTTCATTTTTTCCATGCCCTGTTTTTTATATTTATTTTCCATCGTTTCTGAGCTTTATATCATTCTGATCAAACAATGATACAAGCTGATGTTTCTATCTTCACAGGTATCAAATGCCTACCTTCAGTTGTTTCAAGGAAGAATGGTATTAGAGTTTATCAAAGAAATGCCTAAACCTGCAACGAAGCAGAAGCTGGATATCGCATCTCTTCTTGGCACTCTCTTCTTTACATGGGTTGTCATACAGCTATTTCCTGTAAGCATATGATCCATTGCATGTCAGCATTTATTTATTTTGCGGGCTACATTTTTCTTGCAATTTTTGCTCAAACGATACCAGTCCGACACAACTAACTTTGTTGGCAAAATGGGTTAGAAATAGCTGAGGATTATTGTATTTGATCATGACAAGTCTGATATTTTAATTAACATAACTCTGTCCAGTTCAGTTTCCTCCTTTGAAAATGATAACCAATTTCTGACAGGAAGCATTTTAATCCATGTAAAGTTGAAAGACTTCATATGAGCAAAAACATTTGATCTATCAGGTTAAAATTGTCCCATGGTGGGACATGTAGTAGTCATGAACTCGTAGTGATGAAATGATACATAGATTCTATTGTTTGCATGGCTTTTCTTCCAACAAATGCCACATCCTTAATGTGAGCTTTAACTTAGAATTTCATTTTGAAAGTTTCATTTAGAGGTTAATGGCTTGGAAATATATCCCAGATTCGTGATTCTGTTGTCTATAATACATTTTAAATCGTGGATCTTTGCAAATACAATACCACCTTACCCTGGTTTTGTTCAATGATAGAATGATCAAATATGGACATGCATTTGTTACCTAATATCATGGATGGATTATGAAAATAGCGTTTACGTGTACGTACATTTTCCTGAAGTTATTTGATCTTAATTTATTTTGCTATAGGTGGTGTTGACAGCGCTGGTTTACGAGAAACAAGAAAAACTACGAATCATGATGAAAATGCATGGGCTTGGAGACGGGCCTTATTGGATGATTTCTTACATGTATTTTCTTGTTATATCTGCACTATACATGTTCGTTTTTGTGGCATTCGGCTCACTAGTAGGTAGGCATTACTCCAATCTTCAATGCTTTCTAATTTTTGCCTTTGCTTCAAGTTACTAACATGGCTAAATTTGCAGGTTTGAAATTCTTCACACTGAACGACTACTCCATCCAATTTGTGTTCTATTTTCTCTATATAAACCTGCAAATTTCCTTGGCGTTTCTAGCCTCCGCATTCTTTTCGAACATCAAGACTGCTACAGGTTTGATGCTAGCTGTTTGATTTGTTTGTTAAACGACATTTACTTTTAATATCACCTGGTTTTCTTGTTCCTGACAGTTGAACTTGATGATTACAGTTGTAGGCTATATATGTGTCTTTGGAACTGGGCTTTTAGGTGGCTTTCTTTTCCAGAACTTCGTTGAAGATACTTCATTCCCAAGTAAGTAGAAGAATCTGTGAAACCACTGGCCTTTTAAGTTTACTAATGGTGTTGATGGGAAAGAAACCCAATGTTCGGATTTTATGCTACTGCATGTGCTGATGCAGTTGTTTCATTATCTGAGATTTAACAGATGTGAGGAGGCTAATGATTGTTTATAATTTAATTTGTGATCTTTTTGTGAATGTAAGATACTGGTAGTAGATCAATTGTTTGCTGTGCAACCTATTATGTAGGTCTATAAATCTTATTGTCCACCAGTTGCTGCTGTTGGTTGTCAATGCGCAATAGTTGTCTAGGTTTTACATATTGTCTGCTTCTACTCTTCGCCAGCTTTACTCTTACGGATATTGTTTCTCTTGTTACAGAGGGATGGATCATTTTTATGGAGTTATATCCTGGTTTTGCTCTATATCGTGGTTTGTATGAGTTTGCGGAGTATTCTTCCAGTGGCACCTCTATGGGGACTGATGGCATGAAGTGGGGAAATTTGAGTGCAAGTGAAAATGGGATGAGAGATGTGATGATTATCATGCTTCTTGAGTGGCTTGCGCTGCTTTTTATAGCATATTATGTGGATCAAGTTTTTTCATCTGGAAGTGGAAAAAATCCCAAGTACTTATTGCAAAAGTTTCGGAAGAAGCGTCCATCATCTTTTCGGAAGCCTAGTATGGGCAGGCAGGGATCTAAAGTTTTTGTTGATATGGATAAACCTGATGTCATTCAGGAGGTAACATTTCCTTTTA
>Ga0325405_1002914_pt1 | contig 17667 bp, 7 predicted proteins | sample PopdelMetagenome_21_FD_205663 | JGI IMG/M metagenome (GOLD analysis project Ga0325405, IMG submission 205663) | Populus deltoides microbial communities from Bellville, Georgia, United States - Xylem-Control-R2 | ecosystem: Host-associated > Plants > Phyllosphere > Stem > Wood/Secondary xylem...
CATAAAAATAAAAACAATGTTTTGATTGAAAGGTGAAATTGAAAACAATAATAATTTTTACAAAAGAGCAAAGAAAAAATTAGAAATCAAAACAATGATGACCAAATTAAAAAATATAATACCATCATTTTAGATTGAATGATAAAATTAAAAAGCCAATAAAACTTTTACAAAAGGACCAAGGTAAAAAATTAGAAATCCAAAAAATAAGGACCAAATTGGAGAATATAATATTTGATAAATTGGGATTGAAGGATAAAATTAAAAACAAATAAACTTCTACAAAAGATTCCAGACAAAAAATGAGAAATAAAAAAAAATAAGGACTAAAGTTTTAATACCAATAACTAAAAGAGCCAAGCTATAATTTTTAGGGGAGAAGAGAGAAAAAAAGGGTCAACTAGTAATAAGTCAAACCACCAACGGTGACACGCTCTGCACCAACAGGAAAAGAACGCAATGACAATTCAACCTTCACGGTGGAAGGGAATTTTTGGACTTTAGGACAAGCATGTCCTTTTTTTTTAATTTAGCTAAATATCAAAGTGCTTAAGTTGATTTTCTAATTATAAAAAAAAACATTTGTAAAAAGCCAAAAACACCCCTTGACCTTAGGCTCAAAGTTTTTTATTTTAAGAGTATTTTTTTTGTTTTACTATGTATTTTAATTGCTTATTATTTTTTATATTTGTTTAAATACCAAATGTCTCTCATCTTAAATTATAATAGCGAAAAAACCATTATGAAAATACAACAATATCCTTTAATGCTAGTTTTAAATTTTGTTATTCCAATGATATTTTGGTCGTTTCAATGTGAAATCAAGATGAAAAAATACTTATTGTCCCCGGTCAATTTAAAAATGACAAATTAACTATGTAAAAAGACTTAAATATCCTTGAAAGCCAATATAAAATGTTTTAGATAAAGAAGCAAAATCAGCATTACATTATTTTCCAAAGTTTTTCCAAGGAGTCACAATGTTTCTCTCTCTCTCTGCTTTAATGAAAGTCTTTTAATTTTTGTATCCATTTTTATTTATATCAAAAGCTCATTGTCCCACCCAACATTTAATCGATCATGAAAAGTAGAGTCTCTATTTAGTGTTTTTTTTTTAAATAATATGAAAACTAAACATTGAATCATAGTTAATGAGATTGCTTTTATAACTTGAAAGACCACATCATCCTATTGTACCCTCGTAGTGGATTGATTAGTACTTAAAAGTGCATTTTTTTCAAGATTTTATATTATCATTTTGCACTTGAAGTATCAATAACTCCTTAACTAAAGTATGTTTAATAATAACAAGTCTGATACTATAAGATATCTTTAATTTATGGTAAATGTTCATCTTAAATGCAGGCCTATCACATAAATCAAATGATTGATTGATGAGTTTAACTACTTAAATTGAGAGGACAAATAGAGGGGCAAGCTTAGAAAAGAGATGTTGGTTCAATCCAAACTGGAACACTATTCGATTATTGGATTATACCTGGAGCTGTAGAACTTGGATTTAGGTCTAGTCTATATGGATGGAAAGCTAAGACATAGGCCCAAAACTTTCATGAAGAGTCCAAGATTCAAAAAAGCCGTTTTCAAGTTCAAATTGTAACAACAATGGAGAAGTAAGAATCTGTCATGCAGCTCAAATACTGTTCAGTGTTCAACCCATATCTCGAGTTCTAGAAGTTCAAATACGCCGATTCTTGTTATGTTGGAAAGCTGAGATAATTTTCTAGAACTTTTATGAAGACTATCTGTTCAAATTCTGATGTTAGTAATGATGTTTTGTTCAGACAAGAAGATAAGGATTGTCACCAAGTCAAGATGTGGCCACCCACTCAACAATTAGTCATCAAATCAATAGTTCTGAATTTTGACCTATAAAAAGAGACATTTACCATGCATTTAGGCATCTTGGTTTTCAAATTAAGATCATGTTCTTGCTCTCTTTCTTTATATTTTTGTAATGTTTAAGTTTTGTTTATATTAATCTCTTGTTTATGCTTTTCATTTCCTTTTCTTTACTAGTTAACTTATATCTTATTTATGTTCTTATCTTATTTATTTATGTTTCTCTCTTTCATTATGTTTAGCTAAGTTTATTATGTCAAGGTGAAAAGGTTACACTAATGGTGTAAGAATAAGCATAGTATAAACTCAACATGGACTTTAATGTTTGATACTAACATGTTTTGTACTTGTTATCTTGTTCACTTTTAATACTTTGCTTGTTAAATGGTTAATCTAGATTTATGTTGTATAACCCTTGGTACAACAAATACTTGGCACTTTCATAGCCTAATCGTATGGTATAACCGACACCTGTGCTATGAAAGGAACTTGATTTATTGTTAACATAAGTTATAATCATGAATGACTGACAATATTTATAAGAATTAGCATTATTCGAATAAAATAACTAATGTAATCATGTTAACAATTTATAATCCGATTGGAACCTCCTTTGTGTGTGGTTTCCAGTTGAGTAATAAAAAGAGTTTATACTATACTTGTTTAAAATACCATTAGTAGATCCTCTAACCTTGATAATTATTTTATCTTTGTTTAATCCTTATATTAATATCACATCTCAAAACTCTCTTCAACTCCTTTTCTGTTATTATCTATTTCTTTATTTATAGTTATACAGTTAACCTCCCTGTGGTTCGACCCCGATCTTGCCGAGTTATTTATTACTTCAACACTCCTACACTTGGGAGAAGACATCAACTCTTTGGTCATGTCATGGACCATCTTAACAATATGATCATTTTTTTTTATTAACATGGATGTCCAGGCCAATTTGTGCATACCTTGACTAATCTCACGGACCCTGAAGTTAACGACCATGTAAGTCTCCAATGGCCCTGAGGGAACTCGAACTCGTGACTATTGGGGAGAAAACCCAAGGTTTGATCAGTTGAGCTAATATGATCATTTGTTACTACTAGGAATGGTTGTCTTGACATGGTGATTATCTTTGCAAGGTGATCACCTTGACTACTATGGAATGACCATCTTGAAATGGGATCACATGTGGATTATCTTGATAAGGTGATTACCTTGGTTTTAGAAAGGATAATTTTGACATGGTAATTGCATGTTAATTATCTTGATAGGGTAATTAACTATGTGATAAATTTGGTATTATATTGATGTTGTTATAAACATCCAAATATGAAAAAGATTTTTTCATCTTAATGCAACATGACTTGTACCATATACTCAAAATGGTGAGAAAACTTTAGTCATCTTGATTGATAGGGCGATCTGAGGGATATAGTAAAGGTTGGTTGTCTTAACAAGGTGACAACCTAGACTACTAAACAAAAGATTTATCATCTTGATATGGTGATAATTTGAGGAATATTTGTGTTTTACAATGGCTTCTGAGTGAAAACGTCATGGATTTGCACAATGTTTTCATTTTTCTTGGTCCCTGAATTTTTTTTCTTTAGCTATTGAATTTTTTTTTAATTTTATCATTCCACGTTGTAATGATTGGTGATTGGGTTTGATGGTTTGTTTCGTATTGATTTCTTTTAGGTTTTTAGTCTAAAACAAATCCCTACTTTGAGTTGGTTCTTAATTTTGTAAAAAGGGTTTCAATATGGTTGTTTATGAAAATTTTATGAAAATTAAATATTAGGGGACCAAAATTGAAAGTAGGGTGAAATGTTAGCCTTTTATTTAAAAATAAAATATTTTTCTTTTTTAGTCCTTTATTTATTTTTTTCTAGTCTGACCATTAATTTTTTTTTTTTTATTTCATCCTTCAAGATTATTTTAGTTGATAATTTGGCTTAGTTATTTATTTTGTATTGGTTTTTCTTAGGTCATCTTAGTTTTAAAAAAAAGTCCTAACATAAGATGATTCTCAATTCTGTAAGAATTTATTTAGTTTTCTTGTTTGAGAGAAATTAGCAATGAGTAAGGACCAAAGCTAAAACCTTGGTAAGATATAAGCCTTTCTTCTTTAAAAAAAAAATGGTGTCAACACCTCTTAGGCTTAAAATTTTGTCGAACTTCTATTTTGGTCCCTTGAGTTTAAAAATTATAAGGTTTAGTATAAAGCTTCATTTTATTTACATTTTAGTTTCTGAATTTGAAGAAGAACAAAAAGACTCACTGGAAAATGACTAAGAAAAGGGAAAGCGGTTGGTTGTTCCAATTTAGTTCACCAACATGGCCAAGATTAGGCTTGACAAAAGGAGTGCTATCAAAAAGTTTTTGGGTTGCCATATCACTTGAAAAGGTATATTAGGGTTGCGTGATTGTTTTTGTTTGATTTGTGTTGTTTTAACCAGTTAAGAGTTTTTTTGAGTTGGAAAACTAGTTTTGTGAAGTTATGAGAGTGTTTTTCAGGTTCTTCTAGATCAAAATAGGTTAAAAAAATAAGGTTGGGATAAAAAATACATAGCTCAAATTCTTGTCACCTTTATGGTAGCCAGATTATGGGCACATAGACAACACGTCTTTTAGTTCTTTTAAAAAAAATGAGTGGAAGACCAATTTGAAAGAAAAAAAAATAAAAGCCCATACGGCCAGGTTTATTTTTAAAGGCCTAAGCACGTTAGGCCAATAGGCCCACACTGTTAGCCTATTTTTGTTTCACCAATTCATATTTATTTTCTTAAAAATTAAATAATTTTAAATATAATATGTATAATTTATTTTAAATCCTTACATTAACTAAGAATGATTTTTATATGTTATATTATTTGATTTCATTTAATTTTTACTTCATTCTCGAGCAATCTTTCTTTTTATGTAGCCTATCATAATCAAATTTTTTTTCTTTTAGTCATTTTCTTTAATGCGGTGACCAATTTTTATTATTATATAATTAAATAAAAAATAATTTTAGAAAAAAATACCTTTTAAACTCGATTAGGTCTATAACTTGGGTGGCGGGGTTGATAGGTTAACTAACCCATATCGATATGATATGTCATCACCTTGATATTTAAGAAAATGGTGTCATCTTGAAATTTCTTTTAAGTAAATCATGTTTTTATCAATCTTCTAGGTTACTTTTAGACTCGCTGAAGTTGAACATGTCACATCAAATTAGCCTTCATTGGTTTAATTTGAAACTCAAACTAGGTAATTATTCGGGTCTAAGATGAGTTTAGTGATACTTGAAAAGAGTTTTCTATGACAAGACATGAATGTTGTATTATTATTGTTGTTGTTGTGTTTTTTAATACACTCGTATTAAAATTATTAGAGTGTTATTTAAAAAAAAATCTTGCTTTTAGAATAATAATATGATGCTTTTTAAAAAACAAATGTCTTGATGAAAATGTTTTTTTTTTGAAAAATAAGGAACATGTTAATGAGAAAGCATGTTAATGAGATAAAGGGGTTTTAGTTAGAGATGTCTTTTTGTTTTTATTTGAAATTGTCCTATTTTTTATGTATTTTTTTAATTTCCTTTAGTTTTCATTAAAAGTGACATAGAAAAAATGTTATATTTGTTTTTTTTAAATAACGATATTAATAAAGAAAAAACTTTATTAGAAAGTTATTGTGTTCCAATGAAATTTAAATTGTTAATGTTTTTATAAAAATATTGGTGCCATTTAAAAAAATAAATAGAAGGGCTTTCCAATGCATATAATTAAAAATTAGTGTCATCTATGCATGTTTCTCAACTTCATGACTTGCTCTTTAGTTAGTGTTAGGATCTTTTTTTATCATTAATTAGTGTATATAATCCTCAATCTATTTTATTAAACATACATATTGAATTTTAAGTTAATTATTATGATTTTTTTATTGTTGAAAAACACGTTAGCAATGCTTAAATATTTTTTTATGTTAAAAACAAATTGACCTAACCCATGACATAACACGGGTTATATCTAAGTGTGTAACTATGCATGCATGCATTATAAAATATTTTAATTTTTTAGATTATTTTATACCAGCCTCGGTGCCCACGCTTCGCCTTGAGGCCAGACTATTTTTGTTTGCTCAAAAAATACTATTCAGATGCCGCAAGTGTGTTTTAAAAAATAAAGAAAAATGTATGCCTAAGTTATAGCCCATGGCTATATTTCAATTAGATGAAAAAAAAAAGATAGTAAATGATTAAAATTTAAAAAGAAAAGTGATTAGGATAACAAGGGGAAGAAATATTTTTTTCAAAATAAAATAAACAATGTATCTTAATTCACAACTTATTAAATACAAAAGAAAAAAATGGGGTAAAAAAAGGACATAAAAAAATGATCTCGGTTAACCTGAGTTAGCTTAAACTTGGAACCCTGGTAATCAATGTCGACCAATCCGAGATATCTTGCCAAACCCGTGGTCTAGGTCATGAAATTGGAATAACTTGAAAAAAAAATATAATTGTAAAGCCCTTTTTTAAAAAAAAAAACTTGTGTTAAGTTTTTAAACTCGTAATCCGGGTCATTAGACTTGAAACACCCAATCTCAAAAAAACCAGGAAGACCAATTCTCAATCAAGCAAATATTGAAGGATGAAATTGAAAAAAAATATTTAATTATAGAAAAGAATTAAAAAATATTAATTAAAAGAATGAGGATCAAAATTAAAATACAAAATGAATTTTATATTTGATTAAATGATGATATTGAAAAGACAAATCAATTTAGTAAAAGGACCCAAAAAATCAAAAGAATAAAAGTCAAAATTGATATAAAAAATAAAAATAATATTTTGATTGAATGGTGAAATTGAAAAAATAATAATTTTTACAAAAGAGCCAAGAAAGAAATTAGAAATCTAAACAATGAGGACCAAATTGAAAAATATAATACCTTCAATTTGGATTGAATGATGATACTAAAAAACAATAAAACTTTAATAAAAGGGCTAAGAAAACAAAATCAAAAGAATAAGAATAAGAATAAAATTAAAAAATATAATATTTGATAAATTGAGATTGAAAGTTGAAAGTGAAAACTAATAAAATTTATATATAAAAAGACCAAAAACAAAACATAAAAATCAAAAGAATAATGACTGAAGTTGAAATACCACCAACAAAGAGATCCAAATTATAATGTTTAGGGGAGGAGAGAGAAAAGAACAAGAAGAAGAAAATCCCCATCAATGAACCTCCAGCACCAACACTCATCACTCCACATAGAAGAGGACATGATGTTGCTTCCAACAACACAATAGAAAGAAATTTTTGGATGTTGGAGGCGTCGCACCTGTTGTTCAACATGCTTAGGCACCTCACACATGGTGCATGCTATGCATGCCCAACAACTTTTCATTTTTATTTTTATTTTCAAAAAGCTTAGGCATCTCACACATGGTGCATGCTACGCATTCCCAACAACTTTGCATTTTTATTTTTATTTTTTTCTTTGTTAAAAGTTCTAATTTCCCCTCAGCTTACCACATAACAACCAAGAAAACCTTTACGAAAAACAAAAAGCCCCTTGTGGCCAATTTTAATTTTTTGGCTTCTAATGATATTTGATTGTTTCACTGTGCTTTTTATTTTTTATTTTATATATTTTCAACACCCAATGAAATACCAAATTGTCCCTCATTAGACATGATAAGTACATAAAAATCATTGTAAAAACACAAAAGTGTCATTTGAATCTAGTTTTTTTTTTTTTTATTCCAATGGTATTATAGTCGTTTCCTTCTGCAATTGAAATGAAAAAACATTTATTTGTCATCAATCAATTTGATAATGACTAATGAGCATTGTAAAAATATTAAAATACTTCTAATTGCTTGTTTAAAGTTTTTTTTTTGGTGGAGAGGCAAACAATAATTTCTCTCACAGGCTATAGTAAAAATATTTCCCCAATTAGCTTTTACTAGGTTGGTGCTCATGTTCCGAGTCTACATTATTTTTTCAGTAAAATATTTAGGCATTGCTAGCATGTCTTTTTTTGAAAAAAAAAAGAGAAATTCAAAAACTCGGGTTATAGTTTCGATCAACTAAATAAGCTGGCTTTATTTAAATCATATAAGGAAAAAAAAGATGCAACAATAGCAAACAGGAAAACATTATATATATATATAATCGATCAATGAGGACCAAAATAAATAAATAAAAACTAATACACTATCAATTTGGATTCAAGGGTAAAATTAAAAATAAAAATTTTTTTATAAAAGATTTAAGGGAAAAAATCATAAAAATAAGGATCAAATTGAAAACACCAATACATGACAAAAAAAAACTTGAACATATAGAATTTTTCAGCGTGTTTTCTTACATAAAAAAATAATAAATATAAATTGAAAAACATATGGACGCATTCATTTAAATAAATTACAAACCTTTTGTAAATAAATGGAAAAAAAGTAAGTAATGATAAATAAAAACATAGTTGAAAAAATAAATAGACTAATGTAGATCAAGATATTTAATATCGCAACATGAATAATTTATCTAGTTATATTTAATGAATTTGTTTATGAAAATCAATTTGTAATACAGATTGATACACACATAAAATTTATTGAAGAAAATAAAAAAAAAATATTATGCAAAGTTACACATATTAAAAATATTATAAAAAATAAATATTTAATTTATATAAAATATCATCAACAACAAACTCATAACTATTATCATTATCAGATTTTTCAAAAACTGCAACATTATCATCAGCACTACTAACATTCCATTTATCTTCTGAATCTGATGCACCATGTACATTTTTCACATTGAAACCATCACATGCCAAGCTGTCAATCCAATCATCCTCGACTTCATTAGCAAACTCATATTCATCCTCTTTAAAAGTTATATAGTCCTCATCTTCTTCCTCACTATCTTCTTCATGTATTCACATAACCACCCACACCAATATCATAACCAACACCTTCACTGTAACATGATCAACACCTACTCCAACACCACCACCACAATCAACACTTGCACCAACACCAACATCATGACTTTAACAACACCTATACCAACATCAGAACCTCCAACTTCATTAATTAAACCATTAACATTTTCATGATCCAAATCATTTATTTCAAGTAAAAACACAATCTTATTACTTTTTCCAACTTCATCATTATTATCATAAGAAGCAAAATATTTTGTATGAGTTGGTCTACCATTATTAGGCTTGCCTCAATAACACCAAGGCATTTTCCATTTTAGAGGAGCAACTTTAATATCTTCATCAACATATAAATTAATTTCTTCTTCTTCATATTCATCATATATAATAATAACCTTAATGCCTAAGGCATTATGCACAATTACATTCCCCTTATTATCTTTTATTTTGAATCCATGCAAGTCACACTTGCTTGCAAATAAACAAGATATCAATATATAATATTTTATTTAAACAACAATTTCTTTGAACAAATGTTAAACTATCATGATGAGCAATTATATCGAGAATTTTCAATCAGTTCTTCCATAATAGAGTAGTAAATCACAATCAATAGAAGGTTAAATGCATTAATTTAGCATGTATTTAAGTAAAAAAAATCCAAATTTGAATTCTTACAATAGTAATCCGTTAAGATAAATAGGGTATTTTTAAGATTTGTACAAAAACATTACTAATTATATTCAATAATGGTTTAACATACTTCACATCAAGTGTTTATTGAAAAGCAATCCAAGTTTTTAGAAAGATTATTAACTTGGATTTTTCGGGAATAGTACAAAATCAAATTAGAAGTTCTTATGAGGGTTCATTTAAACAACAATAAAAGAGTATCTACTAGTCAAATTAGATATTTTATGTTGAATGTCATCAACCAAAGAAAAACAAATCAGCTTAAAGGCTTTATAGCTTTTTTCAAGATTGAAGTTGAAATACAAGCAAATTGGGTTTTTTTTTTTAATGTAAACAATTGAATAATCACACTTTAACATCATACAAAACGCATTATCATCAATTTCTAACATCTAACTGAAAACAAATGCTTTAAACATATTCGTTATGCATTAGTTAGCATAAGGAAGTTGTCCTAGCTTCGACAACCCACAAGATCTCACCACGTGACCCAAAACTTATTGTGAATAATCATTACTTCCTTACATTTTTGTTCTTTGATCTGGGAGAAAAGGTTTTTAGTTTACTGTTTTCAATTAAAAAAAGAGAAAGTGAGAGATAAAGAGTCAAGTTATCTGTGTTTTTGAGTTATAATATATATATATATATATATATATATATATATATATATAGAGAGAGAGAGAGAGAGAGAGAGAGAGAGAGCATTTTAATCTTTGTATTTTTTTTAATGAAGATTTGTGTTGACTAAGGTTGAAAAGTGTGATTTTTTAAAACTTGGTAGACAAATGTAATTTGGTCCAAATCATAGGATAACAAAGATTATTTTCTCTTATTTTATAGTTAAATAGTGCAAATTTATATACCAGTTTGTCAGGGATTTGTTTAAGAGCGAATCTAGACTTGATAAATTAGGAGAGCCAAAATAATTTTTAAGTTTTATGGCTATTTCATAAAACTGCCTTAAAAATTTTGCAAGTACAAGAGGAATTTTGAATTTTGTTTAAAACCTTAGGTAAGCCAGGCCACCTTTGGTCATCCTCGAAATTCATCCTTGAATTTGTTTTATATATATATATATATATATATATATATATATATATAACTTGCAGCCTGTTTTCTAAAAATTATCTTTTCAACCTATGAATTCTGTTTTTTTATAGATCTATTTCTGTTTCAGCTTTTTCTACATCTGAGACCTTCGAGAGTAAGAGGATTGTACAAAGTGAAGAAATAACTATTGAAGATTTTACAAAAAAAACTTGATGATTGGAAAATTCCAAAAATTTCTCAAACACAAATTTATCAAAAATCAAAATATGATATTTTCAAAACAGATTTTACAATTAAAACTGAAGAACGAGATATTCAGCTTACAAAACCTTTTGAGACCATTCAACTCCTCTCTTAAAAATCCATACAAAGCCACAAACTGTTTTCTTGTCTCTTATTGGTATCGAAGCTTATTGGGATCTGGGTAGGAATAGTGACATAAGTTACAGAACCCCCTGAAAGAGAAGAAAACCTTAGTTCATAGGTGAATGCTACTGAATGGTGTAAGTCTCGTTGAGTGATTAAGGCAATAAACCCATATAACTCACAGCTTGTTTTCTAAATTATCTTTTCAACCTATGGATTCTGTTTTTTATAGATCTACTTCTGTTTCAGCTTCTTCTACATCTAAGACCTCCAAGAGTAAGAGGATTGTACAAAGTGAAAAAATAACTATTGAAGATTTTACAAAAAAACATTGCTGATTGGAAAATTCTAAAAATTTCTCAAACATAGATTTATCAAAAATCAAAATATGATAGTTTCAAAACAGATTTTACAATTAAAACTGAAGAACGAGATATTCAGCTTACAAAACTTTTTGAGACCATTCAACTCCTCTCCCAAAAATCCATTTAAAAACACCTAGCCAAAAACTACAAATATATTCATGTTGGTCTAGTCCAAGTCGGTATAAAACCCCTTACAAAAGAAGGTTTAAACACCTCAATTCTAATTGTCCTTCGAGATGCTAGATTCCATAATTTTCAAGACTCACTTCTTAGTTCTATTGAGTCTAGCCTCTGTAGCGGTCCAGTATCTTTTGACTGGTATCCAAATATTACTATATCTCTCAAAGACAGAAATATTTTACAAAGCATGATACTACAAATCAAAACCCATAATTACAATATGCTTGAAGGATCCATCCCTGTTGCTTTCATTTTCAAAATCCATTACAAAGTAATGTTCTTAGCCTTCGCCAATAAACACAAATACCAATCCCAGAAAGGAGAAACACTCCTTCTCCAAACAAACCTATCCCGATCAAACATAGTCGTTCCAAAAGCTATCCAATGGAAAGATATCACTCTTTCAAATGATTGGATCCTTGAAGGAGCCACCCCACCAGAAATACCACAACCACCACAACCAAATGTCCAAATCAAAGACATAACCCAATATATAGAAGGCAAAGTAAAATTGTCTTTCCATCATCATTCTACAAGTTCCAGATTCTCTGAAGAATCTTCCTCTTCCAGCACAGTAGATCTTGGAAGAATTTTAAAAATACCTTCTGTCATTAACATTCCATGTCAGCCAAACCCACCTAAACACTCTACATCAGATATCCCTTCTGCAAGTTTCCAACATGCAGATTACACTATAAATATCTCAAAACCAGTGTATACCAACATTGAACAACAATCACCTCCAACATCTCCAATCTTCTCTTCAGTCACAAAAAATGTCCAAAATGAGCTAAATGTTTTAATTTCAGAAAAAAAACATTTTGTTCTTAAAAAACTCTTTTCAAAAAAGATTTTTATGCTGCCTATAATTCTACAAAACGAATTTGGTTTTTTCAACACTTTCTCCATCAGAGAAGTGCGATCCAAAAACAATTTTATAATTTCATTGAATTACATAAAGTATAAATTATGTTCTTTGATTGGTTCGAATTGTATTATGTATCTGAACATTACATTTCATATCCTTTTGCATCCATTAAACATGCATGTCCGGTCACATCAAGATCCAAAACACCTACATGGAACTTCACCAGTGGACCAACAGTTGAGTCTGACCATCCACCCTTGAGAAATATCCAAATCACCCACAACAACCAGACTGTAGATGCAGCTCCCTACAAATTACCCAGTGATGACACCTTTTCAAATACCAAACACATTATTAACCAAAATAACTTTATAAACACCAACCTCAATACCTTAGGTAAACAGCTGACTCGACTAGAGAAACATATACAAAGAACTACTATCAGCTCAGTTGGCACCAAAACCTCAAATGACCTGAAACTAAAAAACTCAGTTTTCAAACCTTATCAAATTACACATACAAGCCAAACACAAATCCAAGAAAACCAAACTGATTTTCTCAGAGCCATCAAAACACACTTACAAAACATTGATATTTCATCCTTAACTGTCCCAGATACACCACAAACAACCAACTCATCAACATCCACAAACCTAGTCAATACCTTACAAAATAGTCCTGACCAGTCTTCTAATGAAGATGTCTTTCCAAACCAACCTTTTGAACTAAATAAACTTACACTAACAACTCCTAAAACAACCATTGCCCCGGATATTTCCATCCATTTTGAACCAACTATTCTTAACCAACACAAATTCAATGCCTCCTCTCTCTATGAGTGGAACATAGATGGAATGTCTGAATACAACATCTTAAACACGCTTCAACAAATGACAGTGGTAGCCAATGCCTATAAAACCCAAACAGGAACCCTGGACAAAGCCATTGCTAAACTCCTTATTACTGGTTTTTCTGGCTAGTTGAAAGGATGGTGGGATTATCATCTCATTGAAACAGACCACTTACATATCTTAAACTCCTTCCAAACATATGAAGACCAAACACCCATCATTGACTCATCTAGAAACACTATCAAAGATGTCGTATCAACCCTTATTCTTAAAATTTCCTTACATTTTATCGGAGACCCTTCCCATTTGAAAGATAAGAATGCTAAACTCCTTTCCAACCTTAGATGTAAGAAGCTCAGCGACTTTCAATGGTACAAAAACACTTTCCTTACCCGTTTAATGCTTCGAGAAGATTCAAACTAGCCTTTTTGGAAAGAAAAATTCCTTGCAGGCTTACTTATTCTCTTAGGAGAAAAGGTCATAAACAAAATCAAAGATACTTTCACAACCAAAACCATACCTTATGACCAGCTTACAAATGATGAACTTGTGAGCTTCACCCAAAAAGAAGGTCTTAAGATCTGTCAGGATCTTAAACTCCAAAAACACCTAAAGTGGGAAATGAAACACACCAGACAAGAACTTGGTAGTTTCTGTCACCAATTTGACATTTCCACCAAAAAACCCTCATGCAGTGGAAACTACTCAAAACCCAAAACCTATTCAAGCCAAAAACCTCCTTACAAACGACAAACCCATAGATACCGAAAACAGTTTCATTCTAAACTAGAACAAACCTATTATAAAAAAACCCTTATGAAGATACTTTTTTAGAAAAATATATACCTACAAAAGCAAGACCTATACAGATGAATGCTAATTTAGAACAACATTGTAGACTTGAAATCCAGGATCTTGAGTCTAAATGTCTTATCTAAAAGTTCTGATCACCATGGTCGTGTTCAGCCTTTTATGTAAATAAAAACTCTGAGATTGAAAGAGGCACACCAAGACTTGTGATCAATTGCAACCTTTAAATTCTGCTTTAAAATGGATCAGGTATCCAATTCCAAATAAAAAAGATCTATTGCAAAAATTACATTCTGCATTTATCTTTTCCAAATTTGATATGAAATCTGGCTTCTAGCAAATCCAGATTAATCACAAAGATCGATACAAGACTACATTCACTGTTTTTTTTTGCCAATACGAATGAAATGTCATGCCTTTTGGCTTGAAAAATACACCATCTGAATTCCAACGTATCATGAATAACATCTTCAATGCACATTCAAAATTCTGTATTGTTTACATTGATGATGTTCTTATATTTTCTCATTCCATAGATCAACATTTCAAACATCTACATACATTCTTTCATACTGCAAAACAAAATGGTTTAGTTGTCTCTAAATAAAAAATTTCTTTATTTCAAACCCGTGTTCGTTTCCTAGGATATTATATCTGTCAAGGCACTGAAACACCCATAAAGAGATCTTTATCTTTTACAAATAAATTTCCTAATAAAATTATTGATAAAACCCAGTTGCAAAGGTTTTTAGAGAGTCTTAATTATGTTTTAGACTATTATCCAAACCTTAGTCATCTAGCCAAACCTTTACATGACAAGTTAAAAACCAACCCAGTTTCTTAGTCAGACCTCCATGCCAACCTCATTAAACAGATCAAGAAACATGTCCAAACCATTCCTCTCCTTTATTTGGCTAACCTATTAGCTCCTAAGATTGTCGAGACAGATGCCTCAGACCTAAGACATGGTGGGATCCTTAAACAAGTCCAAGATAACAAAGAACAAATCCTCCAGTATACATCGGCTCATTGAAATGATTGCTAGAAAAACTACTCCACTATAAAAAAGGAGATACTTTCAATTGTTCTTTGTGTTACAAAATTTCAAAGTGATTTATTAAATCAAAAATTTCTTTTACGTGTTAATTGTAAATCTGCAAAAGAAGTTTTACAAAAAGATGTCCAAAATCTTGCTTCAAAATAGATTTTTGCCCGATGGCAAGCTATTTTAAGCATTTTTTATTTTGACATTGTATACATTAAAGGTGATTCCAATTTCATCCCTGATTTCCTAACCCGTGAATTCTTTCAAAACAGGTCATGATGCCTCCTAAGGCAAAATCCAAATACAAGGGGAAAGCTTCCCAAACCCAGCCTATAAAAGCAGAAAGCCTAAATCCTTCTGCAAAACTCATGTCTTCAGCCATCCTAGCTGTCAAACCTATCAAATCCTGGTATGAGGCAGTCGATGAAGAAGAAGAAACTACCACACAATCACAAGTACAAACAGACTCAGTTCAACATTGGGTTGATACTCTCTCCAAATCACTAGAATTACTTCTAGCTTTACAAAAAAATCTCCCAACAGTCCTCCAGTGATCATGAGTCACCAACAGGTAGTATTTCTAAACCCCTTTAAAACCACAAGCAGATTTTCCTCCTCAAAAACCCCTGCTTGCTTTACAAACTCCGCAACAAAGCTTTTCCAAATCTGAGTCACTATATATTTTCAAAACTAAATTCCAAAATATTTTAATTATGGAAAAAGGCTTTTATCATAAAAACCCTTCCATTGCAGCTTCAAAACTATTCCCTCCACATTGGCATTACAAACCCTGGGATTTAACAAAATCCCAATCCTACTATGCTGTCATCCTTGAAATCACAAATTCTGTCAAATTCAAACATTTCAAAATTCATTCAACCAACTCTGAACTAACATATTCCACATGCATTATCAACAAAATCATCCACCCTTCAGATTGGGGCAACCCTTACATAAACCCATCTTTTTCCCAACATACCTCCGCCAAAATAACCAGCATTATGGTACATATACTTACTGGGATTACCAACAAGCCTGGTTCAATGCATTTTTCCTCCAAAACACTAATCACAGCCACTCCTGGCTTTTTTACTTCCATAACACCATGACCACTATAAACCTCCCCTTCTGGTTCCTCCAAAATAGTGGGACTATTTTGGATGTCATGTAGACTACCTTAAAGACCACCCTCTGGTTGAAAATGGTTTCCTCCATTTTAAAAATAATTTTCAACCAACTCCTTTCGAAAGGAAGTTTTCTTCCCTCCTTATTTTTTGTACAAAATTTTTTGTTCCCTGGGTATGTTCATGGTTCTATGATTACAATCTTCAAAACGGACATTCAATTCTTGTTCGTAAATTCAAAATTAAATAATGGGATTCCTTTGCAGCTGAATCCAAAAGTTCCAAATTAGTTGTTATGGAATGGTTACAAAAGAATCAAACAACTCCCATTATTGATCATCATCCTCAATCTAAATTTCTAGCTCGAAAGGCTCAAACGACAGCTCTCCTTGCCTTCGCTAGAACTAAGGAAGAATACCTCCAAATCGTGCAAAACATTTTACAAAGCTAAGACCCTAAAACAGTCTTGTCCCAATCCAACTCATCTGACTCGACATCTCCTGCCATTTCCCTTGGAGACGATAATGAAGATGACTGTTTTGGCATTCTGCCACCTATCAAGAGACACTAAAAACAAAGAGTGTCGGCAGAAACTTACAAACTACTTTTGGCTCAGAAATCATCCACTTACAAAAGGTGTTTCCCACTGCTGCAAAAAGACGTCATCCACTTACAAAAGGTGTCTCCCACTACTGCAAAAGGCACAGCCCACTTACAAAAGATGTTTCCCACTACTACAAAAGCGAGGACTTCCCTCCTCTATAAAAAAGGGATACAACCATTTATCTAGTTTCTCTGCAGACGAATTATATTCTTCTATAATTTTATCTTTGTATCAATTCCCAAAACTTGTAACCCATATCTCCTACGAATTATCACCAGCTTTGTATTAATAATTTCAATTTCAAGGTTCATTGATGGTCTTGCCTTGTTCATTCGCATGAGAAAGTTATCTGGATTTTTTATTTCAAAATCAGTATAGGCTGAAAACCTGTGACCCGATCTAAAGATCATTCTCAGGTATAACAACGCCACGTACTGTCTTCTTATTTCTCATTGGTGTGTGTATGTGTGTGTGTGTGTGTGTCTGTGTGTGCGCGCGCGCAAAGCGTTAAAGAATTATCTTAATCTAAAAGTTTAATATGTTAGGCAAAGCCATAAAATATTATTTATATTATTTTCTAACATACCCTTTTAAGTTAAAACCCTTAAGGCTTGAAATTTACACAGGTTCATATTACTTTGTATTACTAATTAAATTTTAATTTGAAGAGAAAATGAGGGTGATGAGATTCAAGTTCGTTACTGCTTAGTTTTGATACCATGTTAAAGAATCATCTTAACTTAAAAATTTAAGCTATCAGGTGAGACCCCTAAGATATGATTTATATTATTATTTGAAAATAGTAAAAATAAAGACAGAACAAAATTTTTCACAACTTGATGATGATTTCAGTAAAATCAAAATAACTACATGCAGTCAATTCCACTATTTCCATTT
>Ga0325405_1002917_pt1 | contig 17658 bp, 16 predicted proteins | sample PopdelMetagenome_21_FD_205663 | JGI IMG/M metagenome (GOLD analysis project Ga0325405, IMG submission 205663) | Populus deltoides microbial communities from Bellville, Georgia, United States - Xylem-Control-R2 | ecosystem: Host-associated > Plants > Phyllosphere > Stem > Wood/Secondary xylem...
AGAAAAAAGTGAAAAGAAGCAAGACAAACAGAGCGAGTTCCACGAAAGTTCCAAGAAAAACCCACTTCTTAAGCAATTCTTGGTTTCTCTCGTGGGAAAAATGGATTTTGAGTAGTTGTTTTTTAAATGTATTAAAATAATATATTTTTATTTTTTAAAAATTATTTTTAAAATCAACACAATTTAAAAATATAAAATAATAAATTTTTAGTGCATAATTTTTTTTTTAAAATACAGATTGAACCGCGTTTCCAAATACTTTCATTCCCTTACCAAACCATGAATAAAAAAATAAAAAAAAATGAATAAAAAAAAAAAAAAATTACCCAGTGTACAAGAATGTCTCTGAAATACCCATAGGTCACCGGCCTTCTCTTATATTCTTCAAACTTGACTGATTCCAATATTTATTAGGGTGCCATCTTCAGGAGTATAATCTTACTTGTCAATGAATTCTTTACTAGAATGTAATTAATCCTTCAATTAATTAATTTAAATTTCACTCCACCATACATATGTAGTTTATTCAAGCAAACAAACACACATTCTAACTTCAATTTCTCTCTCCCCTATAACTCCACAGTATTTTGCTCTCCTGCTCTCTCTTCCACTAAATCCTCTTCATCACAATACCATGAATGCCTATAGATCAGAAGACAATTCATACTGTTATTTCCATCCCAAAGAGGTTGTTGTTGGGGTTTGTCCACTATGCTTGAGTGAGAGGCTCTTCATATTGGCTGCAAAGCAAGGCAACCTTTCTTCTGCTAGAGCAGCTCATAGAAATGAAGGCACAACACACAAAAAGCCACCCATCAACCTTCCAAAGATTTTCGCTCTTGGTTCTTTTCTAAATCGGCTTGAGTTTCGGAACTGGAAATCTAATAACTCTGATCACGATGCTGAACCCACTAGTCAAGAAGGTATAATTTTTGCTGCAAATGTTTTCTGCTGTTGTTTGGCACTTTGATTGTCAGTGCTATTATTATTACAAGAGTCCCAGTTCTTTGCTGTTCTTGAACTCCTTCCAGCACGAGGGTAGTCTGTCTATGCAAAATTATTGTTCGTGTAGTGACAAAAGTATAGGCAGTCAGAGTACATATACATACCATCCTGATCAGTCCGCACTTCTTAACAGATGAGATTTAGAAACTTTTTAATTATTAGTATCATTGTGTTTCATTATTTCTAATTGTTTTGCTACTGTAAATCAAGCACGTAAAAAAATATAAGGAAAAAACTTGTAATTCACGAACCTACATAGCCCACGTTACTGAGGAAAAAACTAGCCCACAATACTATTGTAGGAAAAGACTTCTTGAAAAGATGAATTTCGATATAATGACAGATAGCGCTAATCATATGGATATATAATTTCATCAGTGTAATTTTCAACAGATCATGCTAATATTCATCACACAGATAGGTCATGCAAACAAAACCTAACGACGGACCCCTTAGGATGTCTTGTCTTGCAGATCATGTTTTATATGGTTAATACTCTGCATGAGTCTCCACTTATTTGTATTTAAAGATTACTGATGCAATTAAAACGCAACATGCATCTGTGCTTCCAAGTAGATAGTATACAAAATATGTAACTTTTTTCTTAATCTTTTGATCCCTTTTCTCTTTGTAACTCGTTATCTCAATTTAATTTAATAAGCTTTTGCAGACTCCTTTATATCAATCAAGTTTGAGGACAATGGTGCTGCCTCATGGGAAAAGGGCACAGTTTCTAAGGTCTTCATCGATCCTTGTAGCAAGTCATGGAATCAAAATCTCAACATGGAAGCCAAAGAAGGCAAAGACATTAAGGAGACCGTCAGCATGATAGAGCAGGCAAAACCGCGTTCCTCACTGAGGTGGCGAAGGGGGATTGGTCATATGTTCCATCTAATCAGATGGAAGAGCTCCACCATGGTGGAGGGAGTCAAGGTGAGGAAGAGCTGGATAAGGACTCTGACAAAGAGGAGAACCATATAAGAAAGAGAATTCTATAGAAAGGAACACCTGCCTTTTCCACCGCACCATTCCTCTTTGTGGCTTGAGCTTCATTCTGGACTGTAAAGCTCTATATTATTGAGATGGTAGAGTCAAAATAGCTTTATCATCTCTCTTAAAAACTGCTTGGCTTTGAGATTCGTGGGGTTATTTATTTTTTATTTTTACTTTTTTTTTTCAAATTTATAAACAGTATTGAAGATGTCCAAAAATAAAAAATATGTAAATAATAAGTTATTTAGTGTTTGAGATAGTGATTAATCAATATGTTTTGATACTTTGATTCCTTCTCTTTAGACTAAGAAATTCCAAGGTTATGGTAAAAGTTTGAGTACCTGCAAAATTAGTCTCAATCGAGAGGATTTAAAGATCATCCGATAAAAAAGTTGGTATATTAACGAGAAAGACAATAAATGACTTACAAAAGCTTTAAATTTAAGGAAAAAAAATGTTTGTTCTTAAGTTTTAAGTTAATTAATGTTATGAAATCTATGAGTTTATCTTAAGAGATAAAAAGTTTTGAACCTTTACTTAGATGGTTCAGAGGGTATTTATACCCCTTGAACCATATCGTTTTCAGAGAATGGAAAGACTGGAAAACCCTTTGCTTTCTGTAATATTAATGAGAGATAAATATCCCTTAAATATCATTAATGAGATAATAAGTATGGTAGGTCTCTTAAAAGACCTTGTATATACATACGAGTATAGGGATATCATTACATCAATATGAATGATTATTCTAGATAAAGAGGCAGAGCGATTTGTCATTCTTTCAATACTTTTATTTTAGAAGATCGTTTAGGATCAAACATATAGTCTTAGAACTTGGTAATAGTTGAATCCAAATGCTTCGGGCCTGTCATACTTGCCAGATCCACGTTACTTTGGGCTTGACTGACTACCATGCCTAAGTGTTTTGGGTTTGACATGTTTTCTAGACCCTCGCTACCTTGGGCTTGGCTGACTGCCAAGTCTAAGTTCTTTGGGTTTGGTATGCTTGCTAGACCCACACTATCTTGGACTTGGCTGACTGCCAAGTTCAAGTTTTTTGGGTTTGACATATTTGCCAGATCCACACTATCTACCAAGTCTAAGTTCTCTAGGTCTTGTGTGTCTGCCAGACCCATTTTTTTAAGATAATTTTTATTTTTTAAAATCTATAATAAAAAAATGTTGACTCATCAGTTTCCCCCGAGCTTTTAATGTGTAATCTTGCATTAAAGGTTAGTACACGTCTTATTTTTATTTGGGAAAAAGGTGTTTAGACATTGGTGATCTAAACAAATTTTTTAGGGAAAAAGAAGCAAAGTTTTTTGGGAAGACCACCCGACAATTCGTAATAAATATTGCAGGCTTTTGACATTTCTATGGTTACAACGAGGTGACGTTTGTCTCTCATTTTTATCTTTCCCCTCTTTCTTTTACTTTTGCTAAACCTTTTTTTTTCAATATTCCCTAACTTAGGAATTTTCAATTTTTCACAAGAAGAGAACTATTTAAGCAGGGAGGATTTCTTTGGCTAGGTAAACTAGATCTTCTTTCCTTGTGCTTTCGTAAAAACTCTTTCAGCGTTTTCTTTCATCTAACATTATGACATCTAGAAAAGGGAAGCAAAATATATCTCTTGAAGGTGATTTCAGTTTCAGACCCAAAACTGAAATCATTTGTCGAAGATCTTCAGCCATAAGGATTAACCCTAGATCTAAAACGGATGATGCTCAACCATTTTTTGCTAAAAGAAAGGATGAGGTCATTCCCTAGAAAGTTTCAAACCTGAGGGGACAACCGAGTTTTTCCAGGACTTTGATGGATGACATATGGAGTTCAGTGACTTGAGATCAAGTAACCCTGACCAATGCTAGTCAGCCAATAGAGTATATAATGGTAGTCCCTAAAGCTGGTGACCGTATTTCTCTGGTCACCAGCAAATATGATGGGGGTAATATTATCATTATTGCCCCCCATATGTGTATATGAGTTTGAATACTCGTTTTATTTACATGGATTTGTAAATGATGTTTTGAGGTGCTACAACCTTAGTCCTGCTCAGATTTATCCTAATGGATGGACCATTCTATCCTTATTTCAAAAGTTATTAAGGATTTTGAATGAGGAGCCTATGGTCAGGGTATTTAAGCAATATTATACCTTGATCAGTAGCACTGAAAATGGACTTTAAATCCCTTGGTTTTTTACTTTCATTAATAGATGAAATGGGCCAATAAAGAACACTAAAAAAGGGAAGTCCTCTCGCTAAAAAAAATAGAGGGAGCAATGGGTGATAGTGAGGTACGATGACCTAGCCAGACCTTAGGATGGGTATAATCCAATCTGGGGCTGTGCCCACTATTGGAGATCACCCTCAATAAGTGTGAATGATAAGCCCATCTTGGGTCTAGAGGAGGAGAGGGTGTGCACCAGGTTGAATAATCTCCATACTGAATATGACATCGATTGTATGGCTAAAAAGAATATAGTGTTTTGGGTAATCTCGTTTTCATATGTTTTTTTATTTTAATACCTTTCATTTCCTAACTGATTCCTTATACAAGGTCTTTACCTGGGACTGTTGGATTCAAATTCAATGGGTTTACCTCTTCAATGCCCTCTTTTAGTGAAGGCTCCTCTTTTGAAGATAGTTAATCATTGATGCGAGGATAAAGAGTTAGGTTTTCTATTTAAATGAACATTGAGGAGACTGCCATAGTCTAAGCCGATGATGTTTATGAAAACATCCTTGTAACTAGCCTTCTTATTGATGAGATGTGTCAAGAGGCAACAAAGGAGTCTCGCTCTCCCCTACCAAGGGGCCCTGAGGTGCCAACACTAACCTCGATCATTCTAGAGGTTGCCTTTCAATGGAAGAGAATGAGAGTTTCCATCATTTCAGATTATGATATGGAGATTGTCCCTCCTCCATATAGCATTCATGCTCCCTCGAGCCTAGTTTACTTGTTTCCTGGATCCTCCAGCCAAGCCCCTACATCTTCCTGAGAGGAGGATATCTTCTCTAATCTCAAGTTAAACCACGTCTCTATTTGTTTCCCCACTCTAAGTGAGGAAGGGGGATAATGAAGACCATTCTTCAAGGGAGGTCCATATTGAGACTTGGTGGGTTGGATGTGATAAAGATATTGGATAAACTCCTTACCTTTCCTTCTGATGTGGAATGATTGATTGACCCAAGCTTCTAGCGCTACTTAACCATTATTGGACATATAGCTTTTCAGGTAAGATAACGAACTAAATATTTTTCTTTATCTATTTTATTATGCTATTTTTAAACATAACTTATCTTATCCCTTTGGTTGTTTAATGATGTGTTTCTACTTCAAAAGTAGGTGGGTTAAGGAGAGAAGGGTTAATGAGGAGGCCATTAAGCGTTACTGTGCTGACAAGTCTGAAGTACGCAGACTTGAAAAAGAAAACTTTGCTCAAGATATTGAGATGAACTCTTTTAGGACTACTTACTCTAGGTTGCAGGGGTAGATGAGAGCTCAGACCTATGTCTTGGAGTCAACTAAGCAAAGGATGGCAGAGACTTACAATCATATTAACTTCCTGGAGAGAGGGATGATTGATTTGAAAAAAAAAGTGGCTAAGCTAAAAAGGGTGAGGGAGACTTTGAGAGAGGAGCTAGGGATAACTAGGAAGGAGGTTCAGAACTCTTGTACACATATGGAAAACTTGAAGAAATCCTCCCAAGTTTTTTGGACTGAATATGAGGAGTTCGTCTCTAACGAAGACATTAGGAGATAAACTTTTTCTGGTTATGTCAAACTTGTATTTATTTAACCTTTCTAGAGGGATATAAGTTGACTTTAGTGAGATTTTCCTAAACGACCAAGTCCTCAACTTTATTGATGTCTTCCCAGTCAGAGCTACATCAACAAGGGATGAAGTTTACATAGCTTAGGAACCTGGCATGAAGATGTAGTTTCCTTTAGGGATTTTGTTATTTCCTTTAAGTGTTATTTAATGTATTGAATGCTTGGGCTTTTAAAAGCCTTGAATTTGGCTATAAAGCCTATGTTTTATATTTTAGTTTTTTGAAATTTTATGTTACATCCCTTGCATCATTATTATGTTTAAGCATGCTAACATGTCGTGTTAAGTAATCATAACAGTCCAATGCCCAGATTTAGGAAACATACATCTTTTATACTTAGAAAATTCTTTGGAAAATTTTTATTGACCAACAACCAACAAACCAATGTGGGTCAACACAGGTCCAACACCAATGGTTGGAAAACATATATTCCTGGGTCCAATACATAGAAAATTTTTAAGAAAAATTCTAAAACCAACAGAGAAAGTTTAAACGACCAACATCCAACAATGACTATATATCCATGTTACCCCTTGTTGGGGTGGAGATGGGTTCTCTACATCAGGTAGTTTACATGCTGTTGAGACCCAAAATGTTAGATAACATGGTGATTGTTGTGGTTGGGACTATTGTCTTTAGGAGACTATTTATCAATCACTTAGGGATTGCTATTAGGGAGAACATATACCATCCCTAATGCTCTAAGCCTATAGGCTTCATTCTTAATTGCAGCTATTAGACGTGACTCTTCTAGGAAGTCAAGATTGGTCTTAAGATTTTGTTCATTGCTTTCTGAGGTGTAGTAAACTTCCTGGTGGCTTGTACATTTGATTTTAGCTATTTATGACCTTTTGTAAGTATTCCCATAGACAACGCCACTAATGATGTTTCAAAATCCAAGATACATAAATAATAGGTTATTTAGTATTTGAGATAGTGGTTAATCAATATGTTTTGATACTTCATTTTAGACTAAGGAATTCCAGGCTTATGGTAAAAGCTTGAGTACATGAAAAAATAGTCCTAATCAGGGTGATTTAAAGACCCTCCAATGATAAAGTGAGTATATTTATGAGAAAGACAAAAAATGACTTACAAAAGCTTTAAATTCAAAGAACAAAGATGTTTGTTTGAGCTTTAAGTTAGTTAATGCTCTAAAATTTATGAGTTTATCTTAAGAGATAAAAATTTCTGAACCTTTACCTCGATGGTTCAATAGGTATTTATACCCCTTGAACCTTGTCGTTTTCATAGAATGGATAAACTGGAAAGCCCTCTGCTTTCAGTGATATTAATAGGAGACAAATATCCATTACATATCATTAAAGAGATAGGAAGTATGGTAGGTCCTTTAAGAGACCTTGTATGCACCTATGAGTATAGAAAAATCATTACATTAATATGAATGATTATTCTAAATGGAAAGGCATGGTGGTTTGTCATGCCTTCAATACTTTTATTTTAAATGATCGTCTAGGATCAAATATATAGCCATGATTGAATCCAAATACTTCGGGTTTGGCATGCTTGCCAGATAACCGCTACCTTAGGCTTGGCTGACTGCTAAGCTCAAGTGTTTTGAGTTTAGCATGGTTGCCAGACCCACGTAATTTTAGATTTGGTTGACTACCAAGTTCAAGTTCTTTGGGTTTGACATACTTGTTAAACTCTCTCCACCTTGGACTTGGCTAACTTCTAAGTTGAAGTTCTTTAGGCTTGACATGTTTGTCAGACCCATGCTACCTTGGGTTTGGCTGATTGCCAAGACAAAGTGCTTTGGGTTTGGCATGTTTGCCAAACCCACAACATTTTAAACTTAAATGATTGTCAAGTCCAAATTCTCTAGGCCTGACGTGTTTGTTAGACCCACGTTACCTTAGACTTAGCTAACTACTAAGTCCAAGTTCTTTAGGTCTGGCGTGTTCGCTAGACGCACGTTACTTTGGACTTGGCTAACTATAAAGTCCAAGTTTTTCTGGTATGATGTGCTTGTCAAACCAATGTTATCTCGGGCTTGGCTAACTTCTAAAACCAAGTTTTTTTATTTGACGTATTTACTATACCCATTTTATTTTTAATATGAATTTTATTTATAAAAATCTATAAAAACAAATGTTGACTCATCACGTATGGACTGTAAAAGATTTGGTGCAATGTGCTTTTGCTTCACAATTTGCATTGATGATATTGAACATACCCTGCAGAGAGAAGCATTTGTAAGTATTTCCTTGCCCATTCTAATTAAAGCTGCTTGACCTTCTGATAGTGGCACATATAGAGTTGAAACATTGGGTCATTCAAGGGCCCTCACGTAGCTTTTATCACTGTCTTGTAGTTGTCTAGATTGGAACATAAATGTTTGGTTCCTTGGACGTTATATATCTTGTGTTCCTAATTCTTAAAGAGCACATAATTTATGATAGTGTAATGAGCTGTATCAAATCCTCGTGTTTAATTGTTCTGTGTTTCATGAATTAAGAAGAAATTAAGTTCATCATCAACCTCTCCCTTCCCCTCGTGTGAGTCATTTTGCACGTGCAAAGAAGGCCATGAGGCTTGATTTGTTCATTGGGACCCTTCACTATGGCATGTTATGTTCCAGTTTCAACCTAATTACTAGGACCATTCCTTCACAGGACCATGAGAAGGAGTGGGCGAAAATGACAAGGCATCAATCTTCACCCAACTCCAGCGACAACAATACAAGAAGAAGATGGCAAGTGGATCCACCGGCCAGTTGCGTAGGAAAATGTTGACTGTATCTATATTCCTTGATGCCCACAGCACTGTATGATGGCAACTTCAACTATTTACTTTCCAATCGAGTTACATGACTTCACCAAAGTTTATGCTAACATATACACAATCTTTTTATACATAATATGTTAAAATATACAAGAGGATAAGCATAGAAAGCAAAAGAGTATTGGAGCTGCCAGAAGGACTCCATAATTCTTCCACTCCCCCATGATCCAAGAACGCATGTGGTCAGAAACATTAAAGGGTAACAGTTCTAGATTCTTTACTTATATGATGATGAAGCGCTTTCTGTGCAATCTAAGCAAACAACTTTTCCACTGGGGGCACACTTTCACATTGTTTTGTCACACCTCATAGAGAGTGAACTCCTGTCCACATATCCAAAGTATTTTTGAAATAATAACATTAGAGACTTTAAATACCTAATTGGTAGGCCTCTACCCATAACTATCTCCTCCTCCTCCTTCTTTACCAATTCTTCCTGCTTCCCCTGGCATTTTAGATTTCACAGGGGAATCTCATACATTCCGATATTCTCCCTTAACCGTAGTTATCTCTCTAGGCTTGATTCTCGTGTCAGTTTTATTTTCGCTTGGTTGGATCGATGCGAAGTCAGGAATATGCTTTTGCTAGCATTTAATTGTTTGCTTGTGGGAGGCTAAGAGCTCCTACTTCGTACATGGTGACTGTTGAGTCCATGATGTGATGAAACAAGTCCTCATCAAGCATTATTTACTGGTCTCTTGACACATGAACTTCACCCTAACTTTTTAGCAGAGAGTAGAGACAGAATTAAAAGCACTGAAACGTTGAAACCACATCCTTGCGACCACCATAGAAGAAACAGTGACTGGGACAAAGATAAGAACTTGCCTGACTACGTTTGGACTGAATTGAAACACATCCCATCTACTGTGCTAGCATATGATGGCTTCAAAGTGTTTTTTGGACCATTCAGTCCATTTTCCTTAATATATATTTTTGGAAAAGAAAAACTTCCCTATTTGTTTATTCGTTTTCTCTCTTACGATCACTTCCCCCTCCTCCTATGCTGTGGATGCTAGCTTGATGAAATGGATGTTGGGAAATAGCGTCTGCTAATCCAAAAACATTGAAAAACGTTGTGCTACACGAGCCATGGAATTTCTTAGTAATCCATAGCTAGCTAGCTAGGCCATCATTCTTGATCAGGAAAATAGTGTTTCTAAGATAGACAGCACACAGCATATGCACCAAAACAATCATCAACACAAAAATGTTAGATATTGTCTCTATGAATATGCATCCAGAAAACATGGACCCCAGGAGCTTTTACAACGAATGATCATATATATATATATATAACCACACTGGTGGGCCGCTGGTTATCTCAAATTGGAAAAACAATGCTAGTTATAATGTAAGCTTGTATTTCAATTAACAAGTAAAGAAAACAAGAGCGGCCATGATTTGCAATCAGGCAAATAATATGTGGAAGGTAACCGTGGATCTAGTAATGTGGACCCAAAATGATCTTAACTTTTATCTTCAAGTTGGATTTTGTGCGCAACAACAACAACAACTTGTATTGCAAGTTGTTTTTGTCACCCATTAAAGAAGTATTAAAGAAGTGGAAGACTGCAAAACTATTTTTATGTAGCTAAAATAACTTTAGTTAGCATTTTCATTTGAAAGTGAGTTATTGGAGGCTTGGAGGAGTCTCCTCCGATCTTGAGGAGTGTATTCAATCCAAGAGGATTGTATTCATGGCATGGTCCCTCCGATCTTGAGGAGTGGCTAAATTAACCTTTCTTCTCTATATTTTAGAGGTGACAATCTTCGCACGCTTTCAATTAGTAATCACATGTGGTACTCTGTACAACCGGATTTATAATATGTTTCCTTGGAGCAACATTACTCTCTTAACAATAGCAAATTAAGTTAAATAATATATTTGGTTAAGAAAAAATTAATTCACTCATTAATTTCTTTGGTTAATGAAATTTTGAATCTAAATGGGTACGTAATACAAAAAAAAATGTTTTAAATTTTCAAAAGTAATGCTTTTTAAAATGAAATTAAATCAATTGGTAACTTAATTATTAACGTTGAAAGTCACTTTCAATTAACAAAGTGTAAAATCTTCTTCCTGATGAGTGAAGCTGGTGTTGGTTTCCCAATATATATACAATAAAAATTTATTATATAAAAGTAGAGAAGAAAGGTTAATTTAGCCACTCCTCAAGATCGGAGGGACCGTGCCATGAATACAATCCTCTTGGATTGAAATGACTAGCACAGAACAACTTCACAGAAATACCCACAGCAACATGAAACACCGGATGTTAAGGTGTTATTTATTTTTATCTTTGCTTCCGTTAATTTTTTTTTAGTATTTTTAAATTATTTTAATTAGCAAAAATAATTTTTAAAATATATATAAAAAATATTATTTTAATATATTTTTAAAAATTCCAAACATTATTATTCCAAACATCCTGTACCGTAATACACCATCAAGCCAATCAAGAAAGACTAGAAAAAAAAAAAAGACTAGATGACAACTATCTAGATGGTGATCAAGTGGTAAGAGTTTGGGACAAAGAGGTTTGTTCTTTCTGTGGTCTTAGGTTCAAGCCTTGTGGTTGCTTATATGATAACCACTGGAGGCTTACATGGTCGTTAATTTTAGGGCCCGTGAGCTTAGTCGAAATACGCGCAAGCTGGACCGGACACCATGTTAAACTAAAAAAAATAAAAAAAAGACTAGATGGCTGCCTGATGTAAACACTTAATGAAGAGAAATTATTAAATTTGTCGGGAGTTGTATTCCATCCTCTTCAGAGAACACAAATGTACCATGAAAATAATTCGTAAATCTCGTATTTTTATGAGAGAGAATAGTAAAATTCATGGAATATTGAATAATTCATCCTTTATTGAGATTTATCACCTAGATTATATGATAATGAGCTATAGATTTATACCTATATATTGACCCACAGTCCTGTGACATGCCATCTTCAAAGGAATAGGAGGATCAGAAAAGGCTCCTGTAGATATTTGGTTAAAAATAAATTTGTTGGCGGCCTCGGTATAATGAATTCCATCCCAAACGACTCGCACTGAGGGATCATCACATGAGCCCACGGTTATCTGGGTGCCATTTACTGTAATTGTTGCTCCACATCCAGCACTGCTACTGTAGTTATACAGGCCTCCATAGCCACAACATGCTACAAGTGGAAGCTCAAATCCTACAATATGAAACGAAACCACATTAAATATGAACAATTTTTTAAAATAAATACGAGTAAAATATAAGGTTTTACATACCATATTTTTTGGGTTCACTGAATAAAGAATACTTCACAGAATAGACATCTACGTATGTAAATGCTGCTGAAGGAAAAACCTTCCTGAGTTGAAGTACGGTCTCTTGCAACTCATAATTAAAGTATTGAGCGACTTCATTATAAGACTTGGCGCAACCGGCACTGTCTTTTTCAGCAGAAGGAAAATTGGCTAAAACATAAGCAAGACAACCAATCGGTCCTGTATTGTGAATCCAGAATGATCTCGCTCCCAAATTGTATATGCTCTGCATCAAAGTAACTATGGTGTTTTAGATGTATATAATATTTCTACGCGATAAAATGATTGCAAAAGTGGTATAATCCAAATATCAGTGGAAATTTTGTATTGGCTATGTAAAACCATAAAAAACAAGCTCTGATACTATTTGTTAGAAGAAAAACAGGTGTGGTAGATGTTTATAAACAACAAAACAATAAGCAAAATTAAATGACGAAAAGAAGATTTGAGAGGAAAAACAATCTTATTAAGTGTTTTCTCTTGTGTATTTCTCTTTATACTTATTGAATTATGCTTCTAATTATAAGTTTATTTATTGACTTAAAATTCTAGACAAACAAGAAAAAGATGATCATAATCTAAACAGTAAATATATTCTGCCGACGTAAACGATCGACCATTTATGAACCAGTTGACCAATTTATTTAATCCAACCGGTAGAGCGATACACAACCGATAAATTGATTTTTTTTATTTTCTAGAACACCAAAATCTAGTTTATTTTCAACTAAAATAACTGGAAAGGGGGTATGCATTATTAGCATACACTATAAATTACGATTAAGAAAAGTAAACTTCGTAAATGAATTCTAAGTAAAAAAAACTCAGAATAACAGATGTTGGGGAGGAAAAGGGAATAGAAACTTGTTACCTTAACATTTGTCAAGAACGTATTAACAATGTTAGGAACAGATGCATTCACTTCCTCAACAGACATATTTCCGAAAAATCCAGCTCCAAGATCATTTTGACCAATATCGAATGTGTATAAAGCTTTTTGAAAATATTCCTCCTTGGGCATCAATTGTGCAAATACTCCTCCTACAAATAGATCATGGCTTAACGAGAAATTCAATTTATTGCCATTTATTTATATATCTTAATTAATTGAACATCAAAATTCCAGATATGAAGATTAATTAATTAATTAATTAATGCTTACCTCGTTTCCTAATCGACTGTGATCTGTCCTTTAACTGCACGAATTGATTATATTGCACTAGGAAGAAGAATGGACTGAATCCATTATTTGCCGGTATAATCCTAGCTGGCAATGTAATGGTGGATGCTGATGTGGCAAAATTTGCTCCGACAGTGAAGTTGGTCCCCAGAGAGTCGAGGTAAGCACTTAGAAATGAGAGATTCAAACTCTTTGCTGATACATCACAATATTTATCTATTGTCGGTAAAACATTATTTTTCTAAATTATATTTTGAAGTTTTACTGTTAGATTAAAGTAGTTCTCTAATATAATAATTATAAGTTAAAATCTTATCGTTTTTATTTTATTTGATAAAATTAAATATAAGATAGTAGTGAATTTCTGCAAATTTCATACTAAAAGAATTTCATTAAAATAATATAATTTGTATTTTGAATAATCATCTAATAACTTAAAATTTTAAATTAAAATAATTTTTTAACATTTTTATTAACAAATCCACAAAAAAAAGAAAAAAGAAGAAGATGAAAATAAATGAATATTACTCTTCCAAGTCTCAAATTATAGTCTTTTGTAAATGGCAGTTGGGACTACCCACGAAAAATAAGTGTTCAGGGATCCTTATGGCCTGCCATTAATTAGCACTATATCAGAAAAAAATATAATTTATAAGCAATTTTTTCGTATTAAATTTCATGTAAATTAATGTGAAACGTGTAATTGGTACAGAGAATTCTCATAAATTTAAATAATTAAATTCTCTAAATAATAATAATAATAATAATAATAATAATTACCAGTCAACTAAACTCCCCAAAATCTTCAATACATATCAAAAAACAACACTGCTAAGTTATCATATTGTTTGGAATTATAATAGTAATTCTGATATAAAATATTTTTTATTTAAAAATATATTAAAATAATATTTTTTATTTTAAAAAAATTATTTTTAATATTAAAATAAAAAAATAGTTTTTAATAATAATAAAAAAATTCAAAATTTAAAAGAAAAAAAAGGCTCGTCACACCTCCTTGTCCTTTATAGACGTAAAGGGTTTCTTAGAAGAGAGGCTGATCGCTTGCTATGTCATTTTTCAGAGACCTATCTATTTGTCAGAGTCGGTTCTATCATCTCACAAGATTTGTCAATGTCTATTCATATGGGCTATGGCCACTAATAAATTAGGCAATGGTACTAATTTATTCTAAGCTGGAACTAAAGGTTCGAAACTTACCGACGAAATCTATAATCAGCCTTCCATCGGAGAACCTCCCCGCCGGCATTTGAAAGTAAGTTTCTCCATAGGGAGAATTAAGAGGAGGGAAGGAAGCAACGAATCCTCCTGTATCCGAATTTGAGTCACCAAAGTTAAAAATAGCTGGGAACTCGCAACTTTTCAAAGCAGATATCGGGTTCAAGATGGTATGTAAAGTGAGAAAAACAAGGCAAAAAGAGGAGATATTTGTCATGGATAAGCTAGTGGTAGAGAACTCCGCAAGGAATTTTGAGATGAGAGCTAGGTACAGAGGGGAAGAATAATTTATGCAGCGATGTTATATCTATGGTTTATTAATACCAACATTTCGCAGTCATGTAAGACCTTTCAAACCTAGTTTTATGGTCAATTTCTACATGAACGTCATTTGTATCGGCATGACATATTCAATGATGCGTGCAGTAAGAAGATTAATTCATGCACCGACATTCGTGTCTCTTACTCATCACGCTTGGGCAAGTGTTGCGTACAAGATTACTAAACTTGAAATTACTAAATTATTAGTGTCGACATTTGTGTCTCTTACTCATCACGCTTGCGCAAGTGTTGAGTACAAGATTACTAAACGTGAAATTACTAAATTATTAGTGTTGTATATGGACTAGTAGTGCTAGAGGTTAAGTAATTGTCACCTAATTATTTGGTTTAGGGTTATTAGAAGATTCTAAGTGTACTGATTTTATAAAAAATTCTAGAATAAAGGATTAGTTGTGGCTAGAAAAGATATTAGCACCCCTAATGCACCTTTCATGAGATAAGCTGCATTGTATAGTCTCGTTGAAAGTTTTGATGAAATTTTATGTATTGAACTTATAAATACATGGTTCATGTATTCACGTAGTCCGTACTATAAAATTTCCAGCTATAAATTCTTTCAAGAGATGTTTAATTTTTTAAATTAAATTCTTTAGTAAGTGACATAATAACATCAAGCTATTAATGTTTTGTTAATCACTCAATTATCTCATTAAATGTGATAAAATCAACATTCAATTATTTAAAATTATTTCCTTGAAAAAAATGTCAAATCACCTAGCAACTCTGATGTAAATATCATCGAAAACCACCTGAAGTTGGTGGATGAGGTGTATATATTTTGTTTGTATCCAACCTTGTTTAATTTAAAGGTCTGTAGCTTCACATTTATTTATCTAATGATACCAACTCGATTAGCCTAGAATCTAAAATTGTAGTGATGGCTAATCAGGGATAAGATGTTGGAGGCTTATATGGAAGAATTGGGATGTAAACATCCAATTTCATGGAAACTTCTTCCATTTTCATGGTGCCAACGAGCGCCTAGAACTCCATAACTAGCTCTTGGAAAGTGTCAACCCGATCATCCAAAACTACTAAGGAAGGAGATGAATGGTAGGTGAACGACGCGTCATCTATGTTAAATCCCTAGAAATTAGGATTTTAAATTTGGGATCTAGCAAATTTCATTTTAGTCCATGTTCTTCGAATTACTTTTAATTGCACCTGTAATTGCCTCTTAAACTCTTAATTTCATGTAATTTCAACTCTGTCAAACTCAATCATCTACCTTAGAGTTTAACACCATTTTCATCTTGGTCTTTGTTTTTTTTATTTTTGCATTTGAACCCTTAATTGGCCATAAAACTTTTAATTTTATTCAATCTAACCTCTAATTTGGTCAATTTCAGCCCTTGAAGTCCCGCGCCTTTTACGATTTGGTCCTTGGTTTTGAATTTCTTCGAACAAATCCCTAATTGGCTATCAAACTTTAATTTTTTTCACAATTAAGCCCTTGATTTGATCAATCAAACTTTCCAAAGTCTAGTTTCAATCCCTAAACTTCAATTTCTTCCAATTAACACCCAAATTGATTCCAAAAAACTGATTTTCCTTCCAATCAAGTCCTTAGTAAAATTGATTAAGCCTTCTAAAATCCTCATTGAGTCCTTACTCATTCAAAATTATATTTCTTTACCCCAAATAAAAATATTTTCACCGAATAGGTCTTTTGTCAATTAGAATTGGGTCACTAATTTTACCAATCTTGTACATTTTGATCCTTCTACTTTTCCAGTTGTCATTTTGGTCCTTCACCACCAACATGGGCAATTTTTCGAGCTTTCTTCATGTGTATTCTCTTGTATTTTTTTTTCCTTTTTTTTCTTGATTTGTTATAAGTTAAAAAATAGATAACAATAGATACTCCTTTTTTACAATACTTATGAAGCAAAATCTCATCAAGGTTTTGCATAATGAGCATGTAAAGAAAAAATGTTTGTCCGACTTGTTGGGTGATCAACTTATCCGAAGACTTTGCTTTTAAAATTCAAAAACTGGTTTATTTTCATAAGCAACCTCCCTTTTTAAAATTCAAAAAGAACTTCAGCAAGCATCCATGCTTCCCTGAAATTGGTCAATTTTCATAGGCGATCTAGCCATTTTGAAATTCAAAAGTTGGTCTATTTCACAGACGACATGCCCTTTTCAAATTTCAAAAAGAACTTTAGCAAGTGTTCATCCTTCCTTGAAATAGGTCATATTTTCATAGGCGACCTATCCATTTTGAAATTAAAAAATTGGTATATTTTCACGGGTGACCTACCCTTTTCAAATTCCGAAAAGAACTTTAACAAGCATCCATGCTTCTCTAAAATTAGTCTATTTTAATGGGCAACCTGTCTATTTTGAAATTTAAAACCTAGTTTATTTTCACGGGCGAATTGCCCTCCTTAAATTTCTAAAAAACTTTAGCAAGCATCCATACTTCCCTGAAAATGATCTATTTTCACAGGCGACCTACTCATTTGGAAATTCAAAAGTTGGTCTGTTTTCACGGGAGACCTGCTCTTTTTGAATTTTAAAAATAACTTCAACAAGCATTCATGCTTCTCAGAAATTGGTCTATTTTCACAAGCGACCTGTCTATTTTGGAATTCAAACTACGATTTTCATCAAAATCCTTCAAAACTTTCCTAAAAAAAATCAAAAGAAAATGCCCTCCAAGGTAAACTCTTAAAACATGTCTTATTTTATGGCTTTAGTTATCCACACCATATGCATGAGATTTCTTCACCATTTCTCGACTTTCAATCACCCATGCAGATTTCACCGCCTTTCCTCTTGATTGATGGATCTTGCACCAACACTTCTTCAAAGTTGAGGTTAAATCATATGTAATGCATGCTTTTTGAAATATAATCCCTCATTTCTTCTTAATCTCTTTTTTTTTATTGTTGAGAGTTGTAATTTCTAAGGTAATCATTTTTTCTGGTTTATCTTCCAATTT
>Ga0325405_1002926_pt1 | contig 17622 bp, 14 predicted proteins | sample PopdelMetagenome_21_FD_205663 | JGI IMG/M metagenome (GOLD analysis project Ga0325405, IMG submission 205663) | Populus deltoides microbial communities from Bellville, Georgia, United States - Xylem-Control-R2 | ecosystem: Host-associated > Plants > Phyllosphere > Stem > Wood/Secondary xylem...
AAAAATATCAAAATTACCCAACTAAATTTATAAACACCCCTGGAATCAATGAGCTTATGATTCGTTAATTAATCATACAATATTTTCAAAAAAGGTTTTCTATTGCTTCAAGTTATTATTCTGCGCCTCATGAACGCATTTGGATCCCGAAAGCCATTATCCGAAATAAGTTTTATTAGATTCTAATCCCATGGAGTGTTGATTGATTCCTGACAGACTAGTTATGGCGTCCCCACACAAAAAGCAACAAATGTTGACTTTCCGGATCGATTTAAATCTCTGAATGCTTTTCTTTTTCTTCGCGTATAGCCCCATTTTTACAGTACTTTCATCCTGTAATCATTTCACCTCTGAAAATTACCATTTCATATCAATAAATGCCATGCATGACTCGGGTCAGAGATAACTTGGATTTCTGCTACACAATCGTGGAATTGCCAGACGTCGGAACAAAATGCGCATCTAAATATGAAGAAGCAGTTTCCGGGTTCAGTGGGAAATCGAGGGTCTGATCTGCTTGGACGGCCGGTAAAGTATCATCAAATGTCGACATGGCAGCTGCTGATCTGTCTTCGGTCTTCGAATATGCCTGCTTTCCCACCAGTTAACATATAAAGATGGATGCTCTTTCCGAACCCGCTTCCGGCCTCGCCATTAAATGATAGAAACATTAAGCTATATATGTCATTGTCTACCAGCTTGAATCAAGAAATGTCCCAACAGAGAGACAAAAAAAAGTTTGTTAATATCCCTCAGATTTTACACAATCATGCTTTCGAGAATCCAATATATGATCACTTACTGATTAAATCAGAAAAACTCTTTCCACTAGTCTCACTCTGATGTCTAAGGACGGGTACTAATCTTTCTCAACTGAAAGTCTGAAAGCTACTGCTTTCCAAATATCCAAATTCATAAACTCTAATTGCAGGTCTTATACTGGCTTTTTTTTACACATTTCTTTTATTGTAAGATGAGCATATACTGTCAGAATTCTTCCCTTCTTTTGAAAGATCATGGAATTGTCGGTAACCTAATAAATCAGACTTCGAAGACGCCTGCCAAAAGTCACGCTCCACCCCGTAAACTCTTCAAAATCAGCATCTGTTTAATTATCACGAAGGATGGAAATGGGGGAGGAATAGAAGAGTAAACTGGGAGGATAGAGAGGAGGAAGGAAGTAACAAAAACAAAATCAACTTAATGAATCGATAAGAAAGACAGATAAAAAAACAGTCGCGGAAGAAGGAGAAATAGCAAGCATGTCACCCTCTAGCAACCATGCATGTTATCCGAGGTAAGAAAAACCCACGTCAAAAAGCCCCCCGGCCCCATGAAAACGTAGAAAACTAACCTAAAGCAGACCATAGAAAACGAAAAACTCAAGCACACATAATTATGCAGCAACAAAACCAAACTAAAGAGTAAAAACAACATAATTCAAAACACCAAAACCAATATATATTTGAACAGCAAAACCTAAAAACAACCGGACAAAAAAGATGCTGGAAAAACAATGACCATATTTGGAAAAACATAACAGAAGGAATCTAAAAACAAAACTAGAAAGTAAAACAGCCAAAAGAGCGTAAATGCCAGCATTCCTGTAATAGGCAGTCCTTAGCAACATCAACAAACCAAAAAGACCATCCCAAGCATAAGCAAGCACCAGCCATGGTTAGCCCTAGAAAACCTGAATGTCACCCAATAAAATATCGCAAACAAAAGATTAGTACTTTGAAAAGCGCAGAAGGAATCAAGCAATCCACAAATGACCATCAACACTGAATACAAAACAAAAGAGAACATTCAAAGCAAATGCAGGGGTTGGGGAAAGTACAAAAAAAAACAACGTGACTGAACTGGTAAGATGCTACATGAACCTAAGAGCAAGAAGCAAAACACAGCCACGAAAAAGCGAGAGAGAGAGAGAGAGAGAGAGAGAAAACCAGTGTAGCAAATGGTTTGGGAGCCTACAGGAATCACAAAATATGGCTAAAGCTCCCGAAAAAATGTTCTTAAAGCCCTTTATAGCACTAAGATGCATTCGTGACGCGAAAAGACAACATACAATACCCCAGCAGTACCAACAAAGACATGAAAAACGTGGCAAGCCTACTACAAATGAAATGGCATGAGTCAAAAAGAAGCCAAAGTAGGCATCATATTCACATGAGACCAGTCCAAATAAGAAACTTCAGCTGCTTGAACATTTGAAATTTATTTTTTTGCCTCCTCCATTTACTTGATTTTACTTTTATTATTTATTCATTTATATATTCTTGGTTCCATTGAGGGGCCTATACCCAGCTATTCTACTCAAAGACAATTAAAGTCATCACCGTAAAGGTTGTTCTGAACGAAAAGAATACACAAAATAAGAGGGTAGTCGAAGCCTCTTACTCTATCTTTAAGAGTATATTTAGTATTATAATAATTTTTATAGTTATAGTTTTTAAAAAATAAATTTAATAAAAATATTTTTAGTTATTGTTATTTAAATTTTATATATGTTAGGTTAAAATTATTGTTGAAATAATTATTATATTGAATAAAAAAACAATTCAAAATTATTTGATTAAAGCTCTTTTTAAAAATAAAATGACTAAAAAAATAAGTATTAATTAAATTCATAGCTTCAAATTAAATAAGAAACATGCAATTATTAAAACATAAAAAATATGTCTCTTGTTGTTTGTTGTTTTGTTGTTGGCATTAAGCATGCATGAAGATTTATAATCAAAAACTCTCCAAACCTTATAGTAACTAAACAAAACTTTTGTTTCTCCAATCACACCATGGAGTGTTTAAATTATAAAGGTTAGATGATCTATGGATTTTTCAATGGTAAGAAAACTAAAAGAAGAAAATAAGAGCAGATTTGTAATTTAGGAAAAGCATAAAAAAATAGCCTTATCATAACCAAGGTTAAACCTCATTTAATAGGAAATCTCATTTAATAGTAGGCCCCACAAATTAAACCACACTTTTATTTTATAACCAAACAATATATTGTTGTGGTTAAGAAAAAAAAACAAAATTAATCTCAACCCTAACAGGCTCAAAGTTAGCAAATGAATCAGCTATTTCCCTGATGAACTACACATGCACATTTAAAACTCTTACTTCTACTATTTACATGCTATTTGTTTTATCACAATCCATGATTTGCTAAGATTAGTCCCTTCATTTCAGACCAACCTGGAGCCACAACGACAATGCATAAAAACACAAACATCAAACAACTAGTAAAAAGTAGCTTGATTTCATACAGGTTCATAACACCTAAGATTTTATAAGTAGGATAAACTTGGAAAAAGCACTTCATAATACGATGGATTATTCCATGTTATCTAAAACAAAGGGAAAAGGGATCATTCAAAGAAAAATGTAAAAGCAGAGCTTTATACACCCTATTCAATATAAAAAAGGATGCAAAATGTAGGTTAAAGTTTTGGAACCTTAAGTACGAATTGTCCAAATATAAAAATAAGGATGCAAAATAAAGGTTAAAGTTTTGGAACCTTAAGCAAGAATTGTCCAGAGCCTAATATGAAACCAATAATAGTATTGTCAATAACTATTATAAATTGGCCAAAACACTCTAGTAGTACATTTGTGTGTATGAGTCTTTTCTAAAAACACATAAGTATTGTATTTTATTGAATATTAAATGTTAAATCAAACACCTAAATATAGGCTAAAAATTGCACCAGTCAACATTTATTGAAACATTTCAAGTAATAAAAGGATTTTATGATCCTTAAACGGAAACTAAATCAGTCTAGCATTAATCCATGCACCATCCAATAAAATAGAGACTCAAAATCACCAGTCTTCTTTTCACAAAGTATAAAAAATACACCATGCATCCCTTGTTCTACACCAACATCATTAAATACAAACAACAAAGAAATAAAAGATGATTTATAGACCAAAAACATCTGTGAAGGCACATCAAAAGCAGAGGGAAAACACAAAAAAACATTCGGTTATATGAAAGAAACCTATGTTACAGCAAGGCTGCAAATTAACATTAAGCCTAACATGAAACTACCATGCCTAAGCCAAGAAAAATAGAGTAAAAAGGCATTAACAAAATATGAAATGGCTAAAACTCATTCAAGAAAAGAGGAATTTCATGCAAAATTATCAAGACTTAAAAGAATAAATCAATCAATAAGAAAAGGAAGAAAACCCATTCCCTCTTAGTTGCTTAAATTGAAAATACAATAAAGCACATCTAGACAAAAAATCTAGATTGTTCTAACGATGAACATTCAATTAATAAATGTTTTTTTAATCAATCACTTCCAAACCAAACAAACTTTTGTTATATATATTGATTTGTTAACTAAAAATTGAGAAAACAAATACAACAATAATTAGTGAAAAATAAAATAACCCTTGCTATCAAGCAAACAAACTAATGTAGAAATTAATGAGATATTAGAAAAACAAAAGTTCTTGATATGAGAACATGAGAATCAATAGAACTTTAAGGATAGTACATGCCTAAGAAAGAAAAAGCCTACATGTGCAACAACAAATAACAAATCATTACTCATGATCAAAACATACACTTGTCTAATAGGCCCATTAAGACTTAAGACATTGTTAGTTTGTGTATTCCATGCTGCCACACTGCGATGTCAGCCGAGACTCCCTGAAATTAAGGGGAAAGGTATATATCGGGGCAAATAGGGAGTTCCCACCTAATAATTAAGGAAATTAAAGATTTTAAAATATACACTAGTTCCAAATTTCATGTAAGGAGTTAGTTGTTCTTAAGGGAAGAACTACATCACCCTTAAGGCATCCTTTCTCATGAAAGTTTACTTTTATTATGTGTTTTCTCATAAATTTATCTTTTTGATTGCTATTAATTATCCTAATTGTTTTTAGGTTTTTTTATTTTATTTTCAATCATTTTGAGAAAAATTTGACGTCAATCCCTAGAAATAGAATACTCGTTGTCTTGATTATTCGCAAAAATCAAATATTGACATCGGATCCTTTTAAAAGAAGACTTTCCATTCATGAAAACTTTGATATTGATCATAAATAAAGAGAGTTATTAAAAATGGCTAAATTAAAGATCTAGTTTTTAATTTCTAAGTTAACACCTAAAGTTCTTGAATTTTATTTCTAAGATCTCATTTGCTTCAAACATTGAAATTAAATAACAAAACATTTTTTTTAGAAAACCAGGGTTGGGTTTTTGAGTTTATTGGGTATGTCGACCCAATAGGCATTTTTATTTTGATCAAGTCTTAATAGACTTAATAAACTTGTTATTATGTCCAAATATGCATCTATAAATATAAAAATAGAATTAAACCTGGACATTTTGGCTTTAAAAATATTTTACCGTGGAAAGAGCATTGTACCTGGTTTTGCAGTGCCAATAAATTTGGTTTGTTGATTTAAAAAGGAGTGCATTAGAATATTTAGAATAAACTTATGTGCTTTGATGTGAGTATAACATTGCTTTTCCTGATCCTCCTTTCTCAATGTTTTTCCTCTGTTTTTTTTTAAATCTTTCTTTTCAATTTTCATGAACCCCATCTTTCTTTTCATGAGAGTTTTAAGTGCTATATATAGGTGAAAGGTTACTTGTATGACTTTTAATGTTCATCAATTTTTATGCACAAGATAATGCTAGAAATCTTAGCTGAAAAAAGGAATACAATATTTTGTCATTAAAAGCCAATGACTATGGTATTTTGCTTGGATTTAGGGGCAGTGAATCAAGAGCTGGACCTTTAACAAAGATGAAAATGATATATTTAAGGTGCTAAATAGGTTGGTTGAGAGTATGTTTTTGGTTTGGATTTTGGGTGGATTCATGGAGTTAAAGCCTAATTCTTTGCATCATGATTAAGGCTAGCATACTAGAGAATACTTTTTTTTTCCTTTTAATCCTGTCAGATTTATCAACTTGGGTTTGAAATTGGGGTGAAATATCAATAGAAAATCAGCCTTCCCTTTATGTATTTCAAGCCTAAAATTTCTGGAAAATTAAGGCCAAAACGACGTCATTTTCTTTGAAAATTCAAACTTTGTTATCCCCTTTTTTAGGTGAAACACATTATTTCATTTAATGTGAAATGGTGTTTTCTTGCTTTACGTTTTCTTCAATTAGGATTACATCAATTTTCCTATTTGTCCTTCCATTTCAGCGTCTTTTGCTCTTCAATCCATAGACTTTTAATATTTTTATTTTGGCTAATTTTCAGCTTTTTCTCTTAATTTGTTTCAATTTCTCCCCTGATTAAATTACAATGTGCCCTATGATTTTATTTCATTGCTATCATATCAGTCATTGGTTCTTGAATTATTCATTTTTAAGTTAAATTGACTTTCACTTTTAGTTTTTTTTTCAATTGAACCCTTAATTGATTTTCTAATTTGGTTATTTATTTCAAACTCATCATTGAATCTCCAATTCCTTTCAATCTTAATCAAATTAAACCAATTTAAGTTATTTATTCAATTGTTTCTTCATCTCAACCCTAAATTATGGTCCAAAAATTTCCAAACTCATTTTTTGCTTGTGATACTCAATTATTAATCCAATTTCAATCATAGCTATGTATTTTTTTTTTTAGAATTTTTTGTATTTTTATATTTTTTATAATTTTCACGATTTATTTTTAACACACAAAAATAAAATAAAAATAATGAAATGACTAAATTTACTAAAAAGAAATATATTTTGTATTTTTCTAAAAATAAACAAAAATAAGGGGTCAAATATTGAGTTATAACAGTTGCCCTGTCCTTAAAATGTTTACGGTACAAAGTCTTGTAAAATGCTTTATGTAGAATACTTGTAAAGAAAAATGATGTTTGAAACGAAAGGGATTGGATCTGACACCAAAAAAATCTCATATGTGTTTGAAATAAAAAAGATTCGACACCTTTTACGTTTAACAGAGAGATTCGACACCCTAAAAAATCACATAGTTGGAAAGAATTGGATCTAACACCCTCAAATATTCTATGTTTGAAATAAAAAGGATATGACACCTTTAGATCCAATAGAGTGATTTGAGACCTTCAGAAATAACATGATTGGAAGTTAATGGATTTGACACCTATATATTCCAAAAAAGAGTTATGATACCCTAAAAATCTCATATTTGAAATAAAAAGGATCTGATACCCTTAGGTTCAATAAAGAAATCTGAGACCCTGAAAAATTGCATAGTTAGAACGAAAGAGATTTGACACCCTTAAAATCCAAAAGAGAGATCTAACACCTTAGAAATCACATAGTTGGAAGAAAAGAGATCTAACACCCTTAAATTCTAAAATATGGATCTAACATTCTCACAAATCATATAGTTGGAAGGAAAAAGATTTGATACTTTTAAATTTTAGAAAAGGATTCTAACACGCCTAAAATTCATATAGTTAAAAGGAAATGGATCTGACACCCTTAAATTTTAAAAAACGATCTGATTCCCTTGAAAATCATATAGTTGGAAAAAAAGGGACCCGACACCCTTAGATTCCAAAAGAGGGATCCGACACCCTCAGAAATTTCATGTTTGAAACGAAAGCAATTTAATACCCTAAAAAATCATATATTTGAAAGGAAAGGGATCTAACACCCTTAAGTTCAATTGAGGGATCCAACACTTTTAAAAATCACATAGTTGGAAGGAAATGAATCTAACACTCTTAAATCCTAAAAGAGGGATCCCATACCTTTAAGTATCACATGTTTTTAAATGAAAGGGATTTGACATCTTTAAGTTCAATGGAGGGATCCAACACCCTTAGAAATCATATACTTGAAAGAGCAAAAAGTATCTAATACCCTTAATTTTCAAAAAAAAAAAAAAGACGTGACACCCTTAGAAATTATTTGATGGTCTCATTATAATGGATGACCTACCCAAGATAGTCTCATTATAATGAGTGACCTATCCAAGATGATGAAAAATACAAAAATGGTTGATTAGAGATGTAACCTACCTCATTAATCTTCTTTTTATTTATATTTAGATTAATATATCTTCTTTCTTTTATGTTATTTAGAAAGCCTATTTGAAATGATAATAATTTTTTAATTATGCATTTATTTTTTGAAGATATTTTTCTGATTAATCTATATTTTTATTAATCTTTTGTATAGATGAACTTTATTTTTGAAAATAAAAAGAAATTTATTTTTAAATAATATTTTTAATATATGCAACCTTGCATATTATTTTTTTATTTTATTTTATTCAATAAATTTAATTTTTTTGTCTATTTTTATTATCATTTGATTGAATGAAAAAATATTTTAATTAAAATCTTTTCCAAATTTTATTTGTAGTCATTGTTTATGGTTTTTTTTCATTTATTAACACACATAGTTCTTGATTTATTTAATTACATTTATATATAGACTTTTTATTTTCACTTCGAAGTTTTTTAAAATATAAAATCTTATAGAAAAAGTCTGTGAATAAATTGTTTTGTTGAAAAAAAACATATTTAACCCGCTGGCTTAGTGAAGCGTGAGTCAAATATATATATATATATATATGTGTGTGTGTGTGTGTAGTAAAAGAAAATGGTCTTTTACGTAGTAAAAGAAAATGGTCTTTTACATTAGAAATGACACAATTGAAATTTTCTATAGTTTTTTTATTGTAGCAATAGCAAATCTGTAATTTTTGGCATTTTTCTTTAGAAAACAATTTTTTCTTATAATTTTATTCTCTTTATACTTGATATTTTTATTATTTTACACTTGGCCTATTTAACACCATTTGTTTTTCTTATCTTTATTTTTTTGTAATATTTAGTTTTTCCTTTTTTTCTTTACACTTTTTTTGGAAGAAAATAACTAATCCCCTTGGCGATATTATTGTGTCCTAAGACACATATTACTATTCATTACAATAGTATAATTATTATTTTGCATCTTGGTCATTTTATATTTTGTCTTTGCTTTAGGGTTAGGTAGTCTTTTTACCATAACATAAGCCTTTTGAGGATGGTGTGAGATTATTTTGGTAATTGTGTTTTTTAAGGCATAGTAAAATTATTAATGTAACCTTTAAATAAAACAATTTAATACCTTTTGCATAAGGGTGTTTTCATATTTGATAGAACAATATAATTACTACATTACCCTTACCATTCGATTTGTTTAGCTTTGACTTCAGTTTTGTACAAAACAAATAGTTGATGACGCATGCCTCACACACGTTAGTCGCTCTGTCGTCTTTTGGTGACATGTGTGGTTGGCTCCGGTGGTTATAACCTTGATTCTGCCGCACTATTTGATTTATCTCAATGTCCTCTTCTTCTTTGGATGGCGCATGTATGATGGTTCGACGTGGTTTGACATGAAATTGCTTTTCTTTCTTTCTTTTCCTCCTCTTCTTCCTTGGATTGCGTGCTAACCTTACAAAAAATCATACCAACCCTTCAATTTAATTATTCTTTTGATTCAGTCCATCTTCTCTTATTTGCAATTGTTTTATTTACATTAATTATTTCTAATTGTATTTTATTTTTTATTCCATCCCTAGTCATTTGATTTTTTTAGTTCATTTTTAAATTTGGTTCTTGTTTTTTTAATTGCTATTTTTTTTAATCATTTTCTTGATTGATTTGTTTTTTTTTTCAATTCCACCCCTAGGCATTTATCTTCATTTAATTTTTATGTCAAATTTAGTCCTAATTCTTTTAATTTCTATTTTTTTAATCATTTTATTAATGGATTTGTTTTTTACAATTCCATCTCTAAACATTTAATTTCATTTAGTTTTTATGTTGAATCTAGTCCTAATTCTTTTAATAACTATTTTTTTATATATATTTTGCATAGTTTTTTTATTGATTTTTTTTTCTCCATTTCATCCCTTAATAATTGTTTGTTTAAGAATCTTGTTTCTTTATTTTTTGGGTTTGTCTTTATTGAGGTCACTCCGGTTTTTTGACTCGGGTAATAGATATGAAAGATTAGCCCGAGTCGACTTCTATCTTTCTTTAAAGCATTTGTTTTTGAATATATTTTTTTACAGTATTGTTTTTGCTTTCTTATGTATAGGATCATCTCAATTTCATGTCCTATATCATGTGTTTGATTTGTTGACATGGTTGGTTATCGGGTTTCCTCAAAACATTTTTTGTTATTTATTTTTTTTCTTTGAGAAGTTTTAAAAGTTTGAATTTTTAAATTGGCTTACAATAAGTTTCTTGATAGGACCCAAATCTAGGGTTTCATAAGTTGCAAGCTTTTTAAGATTTAACCATGTTTAGGATGTTTATTTTGGTTTGCTTTATTTTTATAAATGCTTTAAATATCACCTCTTATGATTTTTTTAATCTTTAAAATTTAGTCTTTATTCTTTTAATTTATATATTTTATTTGGGATTATTTTTTATTTTTTTCATCTTACATCCTCCTTTGGTTTTTTCTATCAAGTTTTATTCTCATTTTTTTTCCTTTTGTTGGTTTTTTATTAATATTTTCTACCTATCTCACCCTTCGAAATTAAATTTGTTAAGAATTATGCTTCTTAATTGAATTAAGGTAAACAATTTCACAGGATGCAGTTTTTAAAGATTAGGCTAAGTTTAAGAGGTTTACCCTGTTTTTTTTCTTTTTCTAAATTGATGTTGTCTCTTATTTTTGTATCATTTTTTGAAATTTTATTTTGTTATTTTTTTGTTTAATTCTCTTTTTTAACTTTTGTTTTCATATTTTTTTTAGTTTGATTCTATTGGGTTAGCCCTCAATATTTTTTTTCTATTTCACCCTTACCTTTTTTTAATCTATAAACAATCTATAATATTACAAATGATTTTCAATTTCACCTCCCTATGATTTTTTTAATCTTTCAAGTTTTTTCCTAATTCTTTTAATTGTTTTTTTTTGTTTGTGATAATGTTTTTTAGATTTTATCCTCATTGGGTTTTTCTCTATCAGATTTTAGCCTCATTTTTTTTTGTTCATTTTCTTTGTAAGTTTTTTTTATTAATAGTCTTTTCAACAATTACATCCTTTAAAATTAATTTGGATGATATTTAAACTTTTTGATTGAACTCGGGTCCATAATTTAACAAGTTACAAGTTTTTTAAATTAAATTATGTTTAGGAGGTTCGGTTAGGTTTGCTTGGTACCCCCCTCCCTTTATTTTTTATGCTAATGTTTATTTTTTTGAAGTTTAACTCTCTTTTTTCTGGTTTTCCTTCGTTAGGTTATTTTTGAGTTGTTTGATAATCTGAATAGACTTGGGTGTGGTTTTTTTCTCATTGTTTTTTTTATTAGTTTATTTATTATTGTTTTTTTTTTGTAAATATGTTGTTAATTTAACTAATGACTAGAGACTTGAATTTGTTTTTAACCTATCACTTTTTTTACTTTTAAAAGAAACTTTTCGGCCCTTATCAACTTGCCGACCACAACATATCTAAGTATGTATACTAAAAGGAAATGGCTTTTTACCGTAGAAATGATTGATTTGAAATTTTATCTAGTTTTTTATTGTAGCGGTGGCAAATCTGAAATTTTTGGTTTTTTTAAAAAACTATTTTGTCTTAAATTTTTTCATAAACTTATTTTTCAAAATGGAAGAAACTGAATGCAATCATAAAACTCACTACAATATAAACTTGTTCGTAGATCATTCTTTATGTAACAAGTTTATATTGATCATTAGTGTGTTTGTTGGACTACATTATTATTTTTCCTCACATATCCATGATTGTCTATTAATTCAAGATTGGAATAATGACATAAGGTTCTGGTTGGTTCCGTTTGTTTGTTCATGTAAAATAATTTGTTTTCAAAAAAATATTTTACATTAATTTTGGTAGATAAAAAAAATCGTTCTCTATTCCACTCCCTCACCTTTCCTCGATTTTTCAACTAAAGGATTAAGTGAAAATCTCAAAATTTAGTCATGAAAAGATAAATACGTTATCTCAATTTTGTTTTGGTAGATAGCATTGTGTTCATATCAATTGATAAATGACACTTGAACTCTTAATTTTATATATATATAAAGGCAATTTTAGCCACGTACCGTTTTTGGGAAAACTTGTGTCAAGATTAGATAATCTTCTTTAAAGTTTGTTTGATATTTTCGTGAAAAGTGTTCTTTAAAAATATTTATTTATTTTAAAATATATTAAATAATATTTATTTATTTTTAATATTAGCATATCAAAATTTTAAAAAATATAAAAAAATAAATTTAATAATTAAAAAGCTTGCATCAAGGTTAGATGATCTTCATGTCTTCAAATTAATTATAGGAGTATTTATTTTAAGTGGAAGCTTTCAGTTTCCAGTAAAATTGAAAACTATCTGTATAAAATAAAGCTCCAAAGTCATTGGGCAGTTGCCACGTACACACATGCTATAGAGAAAAAAAATAAAACAGTCGTCAAACAACTTTCCTCCAACACTAGTCATCGCAATATTCCTCCCCGTTAAAAAAAAATAATAAGAAAAATAAAATCTAGAAAACTTTCCTCCAACACCAGTCATCGCAATATGTATTTTCAATCTTTTTAGAACAATATAATTACATTGATGTCTTTAAAGAGGAAAACAATTGAACTCTCACCTTATAGTTTTCTTCGACATTTTACATTTTTTTATTGTAATTTTCAAGGATGTCATGAGACAATGTTGTAAATTATATTTATTAAATATAATTAAAAAAAATTATTGGCATAAGCACAACAACATGCAACGAGTGGGTGGACAACCTCGGCGTTGTTCGGGCGACGCATAGTGGTCATCCAGCCATCAAACGTTGCCTTCCCGGGTTGCATTTGAAAGATATCAGTGCCCCAGACCAGATGAGACATTGTGTGCGCCAAGATTCGTGACAGTTTGGCATCAACAACCGTTTCCTTTTTCCTTTTTCTTCTCTTTCCTTCCACCTAGATTTTCACGTTAGCCCTTAAAAATTCAAGAACAACCCTTTAATTTGTTGGTTCTTCATATTTGATCCATTTTATTTTTATTATAATTTTTTTATCTTGAATAATTTATTGAATTTGGTCCTTTTTTTATTTGGAATTTATTTTTTCAATTAATTTTGTTTTATGATTTTGCCCTCCTTTGCTTCTTCTTTTTTCTATCAAATTTAATCTTTCATTGTCAATTTTTTAGCCTTGACAATTTTTTTAATCATAAATGATTTTATTTAATGATTTCACCCTTCTTTGTTTTTCTCCTATCAAATTTAATCCTTATTCTTTTGGTTGTGATTTTTTTTTGACAAGTTTTTAAAATTTATATTTTTAAATTGTCTTATAATAAACTTCTTGATTGGACTCAAGTTCAAGGTTTCACAGGTTGCGAGTTTTTAAAATTTGACAAGGTTTTAGATATTTTCTTGGGGTTTCTTGTTTTTTATAAATGTTTTTTTTTCAATTTCACCCCCTGTGATTTTTTTTCTTTAAAATTCGGTCTTCGTTCTTTTAATTGTTATTTATTTTATTTGGCATTATTTTTTAATTTTTCTTTAAATTTCTTTCTCCTTGGGTTTTTTTTATTAAATATTATCCTCACTATTTTTTATTTAATTAGTTGAAATTAAGTTTTTTTATTTAATCCGAGTCAAAGATTTTAAGTGCTTGATTTTTCATTTTACGCAAAGCTCTACTATCATTCTTCCATTGAAATTCTGAGCATTGTCAGTTATTATCTTTCTAGGTGCTTCATATCGAAAGATTAAATCTCGTTCAATGAATCTATTCACCACCTTATGGGTTATATGAGCTTATGAAATGGCTTCCACTCATTTTATGAAGTAGTCAATAGCCATCAAGATAAATCGATGTCAGTTGCTAGCTTTTGGATTGACAGACCCAATTACATCAATTCCTCACATTGCAAATGGACATGGAAATGTCAAATTGAATAAATGAGTATCACTATACACCTAACATTTATGACATTTACTAACATGTTCTATGCAATCATTTTCCATGTTCATCCAAATATACCCCGACCTCTGTATTTTTCTAGCCATCATATGTTCACTAGCATGAGTTGCACAAATCTCTTCATGAACTTCTTGGAGCATTTTTTTATTATTATTTTTTTCTTATCTAAACATCTTAACAATGTTCCATTAAATGACCTCTTGTATAACACTTCTGCATCGAGGTAATAGTTCATGGTTAATCTTTGCAGGGTTTTCATATCTGTATTGGATACCCCTGAGAGATACTTCTAGTGTTGGATAAACTATTTGATATCATAATACTATGGATTCTCATCTGTTTCTCCTTCGACTGAGCAACAGTGAACCGAAGAATTTATAACTTAAATACTTATGGGTTGCACTCTATTCTCATAATCAATTTTGTTCATGAAAGCTAAAGTGGCCAAAGCATCAACAAATTGGTTTTTGTCACTTTTTATATGAGTGAATTTATCTCATTAAATTCTTTTGCTAGTTTGGACAAATATTTTTGATATGGCCCTGCCTTCTTATCTTTTGTTCGCCATTCTTCTTTCACTTAATAGATTATCAGCATTGAGTCTTCAAAAACATTAGGTTTTTTTATCTTCAATTATAATGCAGATTTTAATCTGAGGATGCAAGCTCATACTCAATTGTATTACTGGTGCACTCAAATTGTAGCTTGATTGAGACATGGTATTGCTTTTTGTTAGGAAAGATTATCATTACTCTTGCTTTATTTCCATATACATTTACTACTTCATCAAAATACATTGTCCACCAGTCTAATTCTTCTATTTTTCTACTACTAGCACATCTTCATCTAGAAAATCAAAATTCAAAGGCTCGCAATCTTCAATAGTATTGTCTATCAAATGATCAACGATAACACATCATTTTCACGGCTTTTCTTGTTATATACACACATTATGTTCTCAACTAACAACACCTGTCATCTTGTTATTATGCTTGATAAATAAAGATTTATAAAGATATATCCGAATGGATTTAGTTTTGAAATCAACCATGTAATGTAATATAACATGTACTATCAAAGTCATTTTGCAGCCCATACAAGTGCACACTAAATCTTCTCCACCATTGAATATTTGGACTCGTAATTTGTGAACTTTTTACTCTGATAATAGATCGATCTCTCTTTTCTATCAGACTCATCATGTTATACGAGTACACATCACATTGCTTTTTAGGTTGTTGTTATATATAGAATCAATGGTCTGTCAGGTACGAGAGGCACCGACAAAGGTGGATTTTATAAATACTGCTTGATTTTATCAAAAGTTTCTTAGCATTCTTCATTTCATAGCCCAAGATTTTTCTTTCAAAGGAGTTGGAAGATTAACTCACAAGTTGTTGTCATTTGAGATATAAATCAAGCAATGTAATTCAAATGACCCAAGAACCCTCTTACTTCCTTTTCTATTTAAGGAGCTGACATGGTTTGAATTGTTTTTACTTTATAAGGGTCAACCTTAATACCTTGGCTACTCATCACAAATCCTAGTAGCTTTCTGAATTTTACCCCAAATGAGCATTTTACATGGTTTTGCTTCAACGAATACCTTCTTAACCTTTCAAACAACTTTCTCAAATTCTGACAATGGTCTTCTCTCTCTTTGGATTTAGCAATCATATCGTCCATATACACTTTGATTTTTTTTATACATCATTTCGTGCAACAGAGTTACCATTGCCCTTTTATAAGTGACCCCAATGTTTATCAATTCGAATGGCATCACCTTATAACAAAAGGTTCCTCAAGAAATAACAAAGGTTGTCTTTTTTTTATCTTTATTGGTCATTTTGATTTAATTGTACTCGAAGAAACCATCCATGAAAGAGTATATTAAGCTTCGCGTTGTATTATTAATCAGCACATTGATGTGTGGCAAAATGAAGTTGTCTTTCGAGCTTACTTTATTTAAATCCCTATAGTCTACACATACTCTGATTTTGTCATCTTTTTTAGAAACTACCACTATAATAAATACCCATTGTGGGTACCTAACCACCTTAAAAAAACCATCATCCCATTGCCTTTCTATCTCGGCTTTTACCTTGAGCACCATATTTGGATGAGTTCTTCATAGTTTTTACTTCATAGATATACCTCTTTCATTTAATGGCACCTTATGTACTATAATGTTAGTATCTAAACTAGGCATATTTGTGTAGGACCAAATAAACACATCGACATACTCGCGTAGCAGTGAGATCAAATTTTTCCTTTCACTAACAGTGATTAGAGTCCATATTTTCAATTCTTTTTTATCTTGTCTTATACTGACATTATTTGTCTCTTACTCTTCTTTTACTGGTTTCCAATCTCAATCTGATTGTTCTACTAACCTAGCGAATTATTTTATATCATATTCTTCCCATTCATTTTTTTTCATTGTAATTGTGTATTTTATGGAAGATCCACTTTCTGATTTCCTGAAAGTGGAAGGTGTTTCAGTATAAGTATGTATTTTGTAAATATAAAAAGACAGAGAAATTTATGAAAATACATGATCTCATTGAAAAAAAAGGCTCAACTACAACAAAAACCATATGTTGACATCTTAAGCCAAAATTGCCAACTTGGTATAAAAGCAAAGAAAGGCTCAACTATAACGAAAACCATATGTTGATATCTTGAGTCAAGATTGCCAACTTGGTATGAAAGCAAAGACAAACACATGAACAAACATAAAAAGCACACTAGAACAACATTGTCATTTACGTTTTGAAGACTATAAGAGCCTTTTGGGTCATCCAATTTTGGAACCTTTCGCCACTTGTCAGATTTCGCATGAAGGTCTTTGCAGACATTTCTTCTGTGGTGTGGATAATTAGTTGTGGTAGCAACTCTTCTCTATCCACAACTTTTTCTTTCTCATTGTAGCTTTTGACCTTATTATTATCTTGTTCCAATGTGTTAATGCCCATAATAGCCAAATCTTGGATAGGGATATTCATCATATCTTTAGACTGCATTACATAAGCAGTCAAGTCTTACTGATACTTGGATCGGGGGGATGACAATCTCTTCCTCTTCTGGTTCCCTTCCTCTCAGCCTGGCCAACATTTTTTCACGTTTGATATCAGCAACGCTTTTATAGCCTTTCTTTCCATGCTTAAAATCACGCCCAAATCTCTGATTTGTAGCCTTTAATCTTATTAGACTTATCCTCTCAGAATTTCCAGAGATAGGATCATACGGGAAATGAAGTCTATACTTTAAGAAATATTTAGCCACCATTCTTGCGGCTTTAAAAATTATTGGTTTTCTCAATGCCATGTTTTATCAACAATTTCAAAAGTATGGAGATTTCTATCGTTGCTCTTTTCTGCTGTTATGTAAGAAATTGCCATATTCTACACCATTGTCAAGGTCTTTTCGGCCTTAATTATCACTAATATTCCATTCATAATATACTTCAAACATTGTTGCAAAGATAATGCTACAACACTAGTGGCGTGTATCCAAAGCCTTCTTAATAACATGTTGTATGACGGGTGAATATCCATCACTTGTAAGGTTACTAAAAACACTTGTGAGATAATAAACAACTCTATTTTAATGGTCCCCACCACTTGCCTTGAGGAATCATCATAAACCTTAGTTGTCATGGTACTTGACAACATATACGTTGAATCAACTAGCATTTCATC
>Ga0325405_1002930_pt1 | contig 17618 bp, 11 predicted proteins | sample PopdelMetagenome_21_FD_205663 | JGI IMG/M metagenome (GOLD analysis project Ga0325405, IMG submission 205663) | Populus deltoides microbial communities from Bellville, Georgia, United States - Xylem-Control-R2 | ecosystem: Host-associated > Plants > Phyllosphere > Stem > Wood/Secondary xylem...
ATATACATCATTTTCTTTTTTAAAAGAAAAAGGATAAATAAGTTTAAATATGTATAAAACAAAACTATAAACTACCTTAATAAAAACAACTTTTTTAAACTATATGGTTCACAAGAAAAAATTTAAATATTATAATTCTTAAACACAAAAATATATTACAATAAAATATTGATTTTTCGAATTACATCATTTACTTAACAAAAGATATTTATCCATGCAACTACTTCCTGGCTTGAGAGTGCGAGGTGGTTAGAAACACGTGCTCGCGCGCGCACATGTTAGGTTGATTAAAATTTATACTTTATAGTAAACAAATAAATTAAAAACTATTTATTTATGCTCATTTATATATTCCCCCACATCATTTAATGGAATAGATTATCTTTAATGTATTAACATCTTCATCAATCCTTAATAAAAATTTCAAAAAAACTTACAAAAATACCAAAAGTGCCTCTAGGCAAACCCAATTATTTAACTTCAATTTAAATCATCTAAATTCTATAATTTCCTATTAAGTCCCACGACCTAGTCCCCTGTTATTGATTAGGTCTCACGACTTCTCATGTACCAATTAAATCATTACATCAATTTTTATTCATTCATCATACCAATCAATTACCTTCTTCATAAAAAATTTTGAATTCTCACTTTATTCCTGTTGAGAATTTCCCATTATAGTTGCGTAAAACGTTCATTTCTTTGCTTCTATTCATTTTTCACTTTCTTTTTTATCGACACATCTTTATATAAATTTCTCATTATTTAATCTAACCAATCAATTTTTTATTTTTCCCATGAGTTTAATTGGTTTCTTACCCACAATGTGTACGTTCTCCTTTTGTTTCTTCATATAATTAACACATTATTATTATTATCATCATCATCATTATCTAGCCTTTAGGTGACTCAATTGAATTCATTTAAACATATATTTTTTTTCCATAAAAAATAGTTAAGAAAATTTATAATCCTCCTCCTTTCAATACATCCTTGGCTGAACATGGGAATGAAGGAAATTGTAATTCTTTTTTCCTTTCTAATTTCATCCAATAACATTCATCTAACCAATAATCCCCTACAATCCTAATCAATTTTATCAAAATTCTCAATTTACGGTTTTTATCTTTTCTATTATTGAAATTAAATCCTTACCCAACCCTAATTCATGCATACAAACATAAATTAACCAAAATTACAACAATTTATCATACATTTAATTCAACGTCATCCTCACATACATCTAACAATTTCAATTCATGAACAAAATCACAGGTTCAATGAAATTAATCTCCAAAAATAAAATTAATCTATTTGGAGGTATTTCTTACTTTAATAGGATGATTTCACATGTGTAGGATGTAAAAAAAAAAAAAAACAAGGTCCTCTTCAATCTTGTTTTTTCTTATTTTCTTCCAAAACCCTAACCCATAATCTATCCCAAAAACTAACCAAAACACTCAATTTCTTCCTTTTGATTTCTTATTTAAATCTCACACACATTAATTCTCTAAATTTTGAGTGGATTTGGCAAGAATTTTGAAAGAAAAAATCATTTCCCCCCTCCTCCTCTCTTTGCTGGAAATGTCATCATGCTGGAAATGTCATCAACCATGAGAAGAAAATTAGGCATTTATATTGCCCAATTTACTAAATTTACACATATCCATAGGTTTTTTTTTTTTTTTAGGTTTTTCCTATTTCCCCCCTAAGCTTTCCTTTTCAATTAATTCATGTCTTACCACTTTTTTCTTTGTTCAATTTCACCCCTCTCATTTATTTCTTTTAAGTTCTTTGATTTATTCTAACTCACATTTATTTTTGAGTTGCATAATAATTTAATTTTCACTCAGACTAAATTTTAGCTGGGTTATTACATGTATCATACAACATTAACAGTTTAACTACACCAACAAAAGCAAAAACATATGAATAATAACAATGCATAAAGGTAGCATCAATCAAACAAGGAAAAATCAATCTTTTTCACCAAGTCTCACTTTAATCCCTCAATATTTAAGCAACTACAAAAAAACACAATCATGTTTTTTTTTTGTTTAAAAAAAGTAATGCATCTTCAAGTAGAAAAGCAAGTTTTAATTATAAAATAATTTTCAAAAATTTATTGTTACTTGCATAATTATCTCAATTTCACTATAGATGAAATAATTATTTGGTTAGGCAGTTGGATAACATAAATAAAAGATCATTATATACCATATTTCAACTTATTATCCAACCAAAGTGTTTTGGAAGGAAAATGTGAACAAGTCATAAAGGTAAGGGGTGTGTTAGAAGGGACAACACTTGTAGTCTTATAGATTTTTATAATCATGATTAATAATTAAATTTAATCCATAAAGGGCACACAACCTGAAATCTATAAATTTATAGGATTGAAGTTGAATATGATCCCTTATTCTCATTAGCAATTTCATGATGAGACAAAAAGAAAGGATTAGTGAACAAAAACTTTCCTAACAATTAACATAGAACAACATAATTACATTTTTAATATTTCTTCAGGTTATCATTACCATAAAACACAATTAAAATTTGTAATTGCTATTTATATTTGCATAGTCATTACAATGCACTACAAAAACATTCCTAACAAACTCATAACCGATGCCATCAAGACATCAAATAATACTAGGCCATCTAGTGTAAAAGAGGTAATTTTAATATTGAAGTACATAAAACCGGCAATAGCACATTAAGATTGAAAGGTTAACATGAAGAACAATATGAAAAGAGCTTAAGAAATTATAGTCATACTCAGTTCTAATAATAGAAAAAAATAATCTGAATTTTATTCTCAATAGTTAATAAATAAATATTATAGCTCTCCTATGCTTCTTAACTAATCTAAAAACAAATAATCATAAATATAATAAAAGAGTTCTAAACTAGATGGGAAAAAAAATCCTAAATTAACTGAAAAATATAACTAATCACAAATAGTAAATTTTAGTCCTAATACAAACCTCATATGACTACTATAAGTTAACCCTATAATAAAATGAGCTTTTATAATCTCTAAGCAAAATTTTAACTCGATTTAAAAATCAAATTGAAAACTCGATTTAAAAGTCAAATTGAAAATCATGTTTGTTACTGTAAGTTATGCGTTTAAACAAATCTCCTGCATCAGTCTCTATAGAATAATTATTCATTTTCATGATAGAATCCTTGTAGATTCTAATTTATATATTTCTAGGATTTTTGCAACTCATTTTGAGCTTCTTCCTCGTCAAAATATCAAAATTTGATGATTGATTTCAATTTATAAAAGAACTACAATCATAAAAAAAGAAGAAGTAATTTTTAATATTATATTCATTACAATGAAGAAGCAACCTCTTCTTTTCTTTTTATACATCTGAAATGAGTTCTCTAAATCTAGCTACGACTGGTGATCACTTTACTCATGATCCTCGGATTAATTTTATAACTTGCTTACGCAAAACTTTCTTTGCTAGTTAACGGGTTATGTCTACAACTTGCCTTTGTAGATCTTTAATTTTTAATTGTTAATATTGTGCTCTAAGACATCACTTTCTCGGGATGGAACCTCTACATCACATCATACATGAACACACCTTGTCCTGAAACTTTTTCTAGCCATAATTATCCAATAGTACACAACAATAAACCATTAGAAATATTTGAGCTTTGATACCAACAAATAAAAATGGAAACAACAACAATAAATTAACAATAAATTAAGGTTGAAAGGTTAACATGAAGAGCTATTAAAAAAAAGCTTCAGAAACCTTAGCAGTACTCAATTCTCACAATAGATGAGCTCAAACACATCTTCTAAACCTGATCATATAATTAAATGAAACTCCTATGTAACATAAGGCCTGTAGGTTCATTCCATGCTAGATTTTGAAGAAAAATGTGAGCAAATATTCAAACATAGTTGTTGCAGTGCAAAGAGGAATACAGAAAAGGTCCTAGTTAATTAGAGTAAATGATGGCAATAGAGCACACATAGAAAATCACTTTAGACAACATGATTTGTCTACAACCAAAAACTTGAAAAGAAAAAAAATGAGTTAATTAGATAAACAACCAACAAAGTCATGAAAAATAGAATATGCAGAATCCAACCAAGAACTGTAAGTGAGGGCTAATGACACCAGAATCTAACCAACAAAGGGGCTGAGGAAGATGGTGAAAGACTGAAGGTGTTGTTGAGGCTTGGAGGAGATGGTGGAGGTCTTATATTAGTATTAGTCTATTAGATGAAATTCTCTTTATTAACTAGTGAAGACTAAAGAATTGTTGGAAATGGAGATAGCTGTGTGCACCATTTTGCCAAACAATGATTTGGGTATCAATTTTCAAAGTAAAAGCCACATCCAATACACACCATAACTTGCAATAAGGTGAAACTTCGCTAACGCACTTCGAAATTTTATCCAAATTACATTTTTTAACCATTCCTGCAAGATAACATCTTCCATTAACAAAGAAAACAGAATGTTCCATTAAAACTCCAAGTCTATGGTTTGGGAAGATAGAAAAACCGGTGGCATCATGGACATGTAGGAGGGCTTCCATCAATCCATCCTTCCCTTTAGGATTTTCTCTCTAATTTCATCAGGGGTGCTGCAGCATAACCATAAAATTTGTTAAGACTCGTACCTGTTAAATGACTCAATGCCAGATAGCAATAGCCAATACACCACCTCAAAGATGTACAGTTTGATAAACTATTTGAATAGGCATTGAAACAGAAATTAATGGAAGGCTTACACAATATAGATGTGTCCTCCCCAACCACTCAAGCAGTCCCGATCTACTGATGCTAGTAATGCTTGGGATACAACTTCAAATAATTCCTCAGGTTCCTGGCCAGCAATTATAACAAACAGTTAATAAATTCTCTCATGACTGGACAGAAAGAAGTGGCTTTCGTTCAGCAATCACAATAGCAATGCCCAACCACATCACCACTTGCTTATTTGAGGTAACCAGCTCCAGAACTTAAAAAATGGGATAGATGTCCATTGGAGTCGCATACAAGATCTAAACATTATATTAATAGCTTCTATGCCAAAGTTCCAGCTTGATGTGGAACATAACAATATTGTGCATTAAACTAGCAGCCTATCCATTCCTAAGTCAAAAGTGCACTAACTACTTTTTCCAATGCAATTAATGACAACTATCCACCTTATGCTTGTAAACTTTTCTTTTAGACCACAAGATGCCATGGTTCAAAATTGGCTTGTAAAGAAAATAAACTGAAAATTATGAGACAGCTCAGTGTTTACACTGACCAAGAAAAAAGACATTGAACATGAAAAGGTGAATTATGGTTTTCACTTAAAACAGGATTATATCTTTAACCGGCAAGTATACCAATTTGTCACTGCTATTGTTGTGCACAAACAGCAGAATGATACGACACTCATGTCCATTCACTTTCCGCATTCTCTTTAGGTCAACTTTGAACCGCAAGGAATTAAATTAACTAACCATGTCAGGCTTGAACAGTGCTTCACAGGCACCATAAAGTGACTCAGAGGCTGAGCCGGCAACAACAAAATCTTTTGCAAGTTCCCTGCATTTGGGAAAGAACGAAAATATTACAACTGAAATAAATGATAGCACCACATCAAGAGGATAAATTTATTTAAGGGTGATTGCACTTCGGTTTATTTAACAAGGTTATTGCTTATATGGGAAACACACCACAAACTAAAGATGTCAAAAATATAGGCTAGTGTAATTAATGGCATATAAACAGCTTTGAAACAGAAGTCCAATAACATCCTTAACCGAGCTTTTCAAGACAAGTTACAGGTTATTTCCAATGTCCTAAAAATAACCTAAATTTCATAGGTTCAACAAGAACCCGGAGAGACAAGCAAATAAGCAAGATAACATCAGTTATTTTTCTAATCTTAAAATAGAGTTTCCAACATGTCAAGAAGAAATTATATAAAATTCCTTGAAATAAACAGGAGAAATTGAAGAAATGGTCATGATAGTTCTTCATGTTTTGCCAATCCACAAATAAAGGATCAATGATCTTCAACCTTCACTATGGACCATAGCACTTATAAGTTGCTGACAATACCATACAAGGGATTCTAAAGTTCGAAAAGATAAAAAAAAAAAAAATGGAAGAAAAATAACATACTTGGCCCCAATGAAATCCATTGTGCAGATGAATGGCTTGTCATCATCACCCAATCCAGCAATGACAGGCTGGCAGAAATACGGACCAAACCTGAGAGAGCAACAATTGATATAACTGCTCTATAAGAAATGTGCCACAAAGAACCTTAGATTTCTACAGAATGAACCAAATTGAAGATCACATTAATCTTTATGCTACTTGCATGCTTGAACATCACAAAGCGTTCTTGATATGCAACCAAAGATACTCTTATTAGTTATTACACCACCAGAACTTCACTCTTGCTAATTAAAACCAATCCAAACCTTTTCTCATATAGTATAGCAGAAACAAGGCTGGCAAAAGTCTCAGGCTTCATATCCCTTTCTTCTCGCAGCTGGTACAGTTTGTGACGGAAAACAAGCCTCTGGTACCTACACATTATTACACCCACACCCACGAAATCCAAAAATCAGTCCAACCTCCAAATCACTACACAATAATCACAAAAACACCTATGATTTGAAGCATTAAGCATACTTAATTTTTTTTTTACTCATAATCAATCCTTCTCTTTTTCTCTGATGCGGTAAATCACAAAGCATTGCCTAGTCTAAAAAAATCTCTACAATTCAAAAACCTAAGGAATTTACCAGTAGGTTTTATCATGTATCACAAATTTTGAATTTTTTGCAAACTAAATTCAAAAAGCTAAGGAATGAATAATTGATGGGTGAGCGAGATGTACAGTGTTTGGGCGTCAGTGCCAAGGCCAGAGAGACCGACGAAGACCTTATCGTGGATTTTGTAGATTCGCTGGAAATCAGTGGCGACTGTTTGAAGGTTGACTCCAAGTCGGCGATCGCTAGCTATAGCGAAGCAGTTCTTTCCCACCATAGCAACTATGGCACTTCCATTGTACTCGAAGATCTGCCAACCAAACAAAATTAAAACGAAAAAATTGTAATAAAATGCAGAAATTAGGGTTTTGAAGAGAGAGAAACAGGTGAGAAAAAACTTACCGACATCGGAAAATGAAGAGAGAGAGCGAGAGAAAGAGAGATAGAGAGAGTAAATAGCAGGAGAAGAGAATGGAAGAGGCGCTCGAGGATTTCTTTAGCTGTCTTTGTAGAGGAAGTTCACTTCAATATAGAATGCTGGCTTGTGGGAGAGGCAAGGAGTTGTGCTGGAATGGGCTATGATGGGTTGGTCTCGTTAGGCCTAACTAGAACAAACTCAATCTTCGCATTTTTTATACCTTCTCCCAGTGTGATAGCCCAACAATTCAAATTTGTTAGTCACGTGTCCTTGTTACTTGTTAGTCTATTCGTATGCCCTCTGTTGTGGTTGGAATAAAAAAAATTAAATATAAAAAAAGAAGTTAAAATTGATAAATTTATAAAATGAAGTAACTAGTTATATTTGCAAATAGATACATGGATTTTATAAAGTTTAATAAGATGATTTTTTTAAAAAAAATATATATTTTTATTTTACACATGATAAAAATTACACGATGAAAATGAAGTTCAATTAAAAAAAATATGACATCAAACCCATGGGTCTAGATAATCCGGGTTACCATACTAAACTCATAAACTTGATCATTGACTCCACAAAATTTAATAACTTATTTTTTTAAAATAATTTTTTATTTAATTAAATGTTAAGAAATAAAAGATATCAAGATGCCAAGATATTTTACAGAACATTGTGGATCACAGTTGACTTTTTTATATTTTTAATTCAGTATGTTCATTGAGATTTATAGATCATAATTTATTTTGCTTGAGACTGTTATAACTATATACAAAGTATGAAAAAATCATCAATGATATTTATTTATCAACCAATCTAATATTGAAGTATAAAATTAAAGAAAAAAATAAAATAATTTTTTTAAAATATTATTGATATTAATTAAAAGACTAAATTACTCCTACACCAAATCATTAAAACAAAAAAAAAAATCAATATGAGATCATGAATAAGCCTTTAAAGCTAAGTTTTACAATTTGTGATTTTAAAGGTAATATAGCAATATCGAGTGAAATAATAATAATAATAATAGTAGTAATAATAATAATAATAATAATAATAATAATAATAATAAAACCTAGACCCAACCTATGTGTTGTTTTGCTTTTAATTTTTTTTTTAGCTACACTAAAATTAAACTTGGATTAATTTTCTAATTCGCAACTCGTAAAATTGCAAGTATGAGTTCAATTAAAAAGTTCAATTATCAATCAATTTAATATTAAAAAAAAATTTACCAAAGTTTTTTTAGAAAACAGAAATAAAAAAATAGCATCAAATCTGAAAGAACAAGAAAAAAATAAAGGAGAGTGAAATTGAAAGAAAATCTCAATTTTAGAAATTAATTAAAATAAAACAAATAAAAATTAAAAAGAAGGAATGAATTCAAAAGAAAACAAACTTGAAGGGTGAAAAGTGATGAAGAAAAAATCTAGTGGTGGTTTTGGCCACAAAAGAAAAAATTGGGAAAAAAATTAAGATAATGCATGAATGTTGTTTGTTTTTATTTATTATAGCATATGATGAAATGTGGAGAATGAATTGAAAGGAAATAGAAATCTTGTGTTTAGTTTGTAATGGAAAAATTAGTTATGCTTTGAATTATGAACATTGTGATTTTGTAGGGAATTATCGAATTTTTATGTAATGTTGAAGTATTATTGATGAAGAAATGTTAAAGAAAATGAATGTGTTTTTGGCGAGAGAGTTTTAGTTATTTCAAATAGGATATCATAATCTAATATTGGATACTCCAAAATTGTTTTATGAAAAAATCCATTTTTATTAAAAAATAGAAATTAAAAATCTTAAAATATTTTCGGGACACGAGGAGTTAAGCCTTCAAGCTTTAAAAAAATATAAAAGCCAGAAGAATAGTCTGATTGAGGTATTTTGACAAGACAAACTGAATAAAGGCTTAATGAAAAGAAAATTAAGGTTGAAATCCAAACTTGACCAAAATTAGAGGAATTAATTAAGTTTAAGGAATTAATTAAACTTGTAATGGGTTTAATTTACTTAATTAAAGATTTAATTGAATCATAATTAAGTCCAAAAGTTAATTTGGCCAAAATTGAAAGAGTTGATTAAGTTTAAAGAATTAATTAAACTTCTAATAGGTTATGAGGATTCATTCGAGAACTCAATTCAAGAAAAATCAAGTTCTAAGACCTAATTCGGATCAATTCGCAAAGATTGAAAGATTAGAAACACAATTGCAACTTTGAAAGGTTGATTTGGTGCAATTAGAGGCTTAATTGAAAGAAACTTGAAGTATAAAGTTCAATTGAGGACCACAATGAAAAAATCCAAAACTAAAAACCACTTTGTAAAAAAAGTTGAAATTTAAGGATCCAATTGAAGAAGACTAAGGGTGAAATTGCAAGAAGTTCAAAAGATTAGTGAAATGTGATAGTTAGGGTTCAGGTAGTAGAGGCATGTCTAGATCTAAATTGAAGTTTATGAAAATTAAATGCTTTGAATGTTTTGAAGTGAAGTGCTTTCGGAAGAATTGTCCTAAATAAAAATATAAGGAAAATAAGGAGGAAACCTCATATGTTATAAATGTTCTTAATGAAAGGGAAATTTATGATGACATTGAAAGTGTTCTGACTGTTTATGTTGGTAGCTCAGGAGATAGATGGATTCTTGATTCAGCTTGCATATTTTATATTTATTTTAATAGAAGTTGATTTAATACTTATAAAGTTGTTAAATGATGTTGTTTTGTTAAGAAGCAAAGGACTTTCTATTGTTGGTATGAATATAGTTCGAATTCATATGTATGATGGAATTGTTAGGATACTAGAGATTTAACATGTTCTGGAGATAAAAAAAGAATTTTTTTTTTTTAGTCTTCTTGATTTTTCAAGGTTATGGTTATTTTACCAAAGGTGAAGTTTTGAGAGTTTGTAAATGTGCTCTTATCATGATGAAATGAAAGCTAGTTAATAGCCTCTACCATCTTTAAGGTTCAACAATTATTGATTCAACTAGTGTATCATTTATGATTGATTTAGATAATGCTTCTATTCAATTATGACATATGCTACAAGGACATATGAGTGTCATAGTTAAGAAAACAAGATTTGTTGTGTGGTCAAAAAATAAGTAATTTGGGTTTCTATGAGCTTTGTGTTTGGGGTAAATAGTGCAGGGTGAAATTCATTATGATTATCCATCATATTAAGGGTATTGTAGATTATGTTCATTCTAACCTTTAGGTTCTTTCTCCTATTATGTCAAAAGGTAAAGCACAATATCTATTAAAATTTATTAATGACTAGTTTAAGAAAGTCTGTGTTTATTTTCTAAAGAGAAAAAGTAATGTGTTTGCCATTTTCAATAATGAAAAGCTTTGATTGAGAAGCATACTAGTAAGAAAATAAAAAAAAATTAAGAACTAATAATGGTTTAGAATTCTGTCCAAGTGAGTTTTATGAGTTCTTCATAAATGAAAAAAAAACATTGTAGAAATTGCACTATCAAGAATACACTACAATAAAATAAGGTTGCAGAATGTATGAACAAAACACTCTTAGAAACAACTCGTTATATGCTTTTACAAGTTGGATTGTCAAAGGACTTTTGAGATAAATCAGTTAACATAGCTTATTTTCTAGTGAATAGATCTTCATCGATAATTTTAGAGTTGAAGATCCATATGAGTTATGGTTTGGTTCTCCTAATGATTACTCTAAATCGAGAGTATTTGATTATTTTGCTTGTGCTTATGTTAAGGAAGATAAACTCGGGATGAGAGTAAGGAAATGCATATTCCTGGGCTATGCATTTGGGGTGACAGGATATCGATTGTGGTATGTTGATCCCAGTCATCTAAGTTTATTACTAGCATGGATGCGACTTGTAATTAGTTTGATATGTTTTGTAAGGAAAATGAGTCGACTGGTGTTAATGTTGAAATGGACTAAGGTACTAACAAAATGGTGGAGCTTGAGGTTGGTGCTTTAAAGACAATGCAGAAAGATACTTCAATTAAGCCTATTAAGGAAGAGGTGCAAGATATATTTGGTAAAAATGCACCTAAAGTACAATATTAAAGTATTGTAACTTGAAGACAAAGACAAATAAAAACACCAATTAAGTATGGTTATGTTGATTTAAATGATTTTATCTTGAATGTTACACAGAATCTTGATGGTTATAAGCCTTGTTTTTTATAAAGAGATAATTTTTTTAAAACAAATCTTTTCAATAGATGCTTGCTATGAACAAATAAAATTACGACTAAAATATTATTTGGTAAAAAAGGGTTTACAAGAGAAAATATGGAATCCCAAGGGTTGAGGATGCAAGGTTTAAAGCATGCTTAGTTGATACGGTCTTAAAAAAAAGATGTTGACTTCAATGAAGTGTTCTCTCTAGTTGTTAAATATAGTTCCTTTCGAGTATTGTGTTGTTATGATTGTTTTATTTGACTTAAAGTTTGAGCAGTTAGATGTCAAAATAACTTTTCTACATGGTGAACTGAAGGAGAGGATCTATATGCATCAACTAAAGGGTTTCATTGCTAAAGGTAAGAAAAACCATGTGTGTTTATTTAAAAAGTCATTGTATAACTTAAAACAGTCATCGAGGTAATGCTATAAAAGGTTTGATACTTTATGCTTATACATGGTAAATTTAGAAGCGATTATGATAGTTATGTATATTTTAGGAATCTCTTAGCTGATTTATTTATGTACTTGTTGTTGTATATTAATTACATGTTGTTTGCCTCAAATAACATATCTAAGACCAACAATTTGAATAATCAGTTGAGTAATGAGTTTGAGATGAAGGATTTGTGTGCAACAAGAAGGTACCTAAGCATTTTAATATGCAAGACTGCAAGCAAGAAAATACTTCATTTGTAACCCATTTAAGTTATCTTTAGCTTTGTCATCAAAAACTAAAGAGGAGAATGAGAGTATGTGTCAAGTGTTCCATATGCTAGTGCAATTAGAAGTATTATGTATATTATTATATACACTCATTCAAACATTTTACATGTAGTTAGTATAGTTTGTTGAAGATATAACATTCCATGTTGCATAATTCATTGCAAAATGAGGAAGCTTTATGAATTATTAAATGGTTTGTTTCTCATTCTCATAACCATCCTATACAATCATATTTTTCCAAATCTAGGTTTTTTGGCACAGAAATGCAAGTTTTATCAATGCACTTGAACGTTAATAAATTATATGAAAATATAATTCAACATTGAAAGGCTTTTTAAAATCATACCTTTATTGTAGTATCATGAAGGAACCAATTTTGGAAAATCATCTGCTGAATATGTACTAACAAGTTGTTATGAGCAAGCCCCTCTTGATGAGTATGGTAAGTTCTCCTTTAATATCAAGTATCTATTTAATCTTATCAAAGATAAAGTTGACTTCAAAGTGGGTTCTTAGGTTTGTTGAGGCAACTAAGAAGTATAGTCATCTAAGGAATTATATGTTGCAATAAAACTTTGCAAGAAGCCTTTTCTTTACAGAAACTGGATAATTTTCTTAGTAAGCCAATTACAAGAAGTAAGAACTCGGTATAATAACTTGTCGTATTTTTAATTTCCCTTAATGTGCATTACCTGCAATTATCTTATTTTGAAAAGTGAAAAAAAAGTATAATGTGATTGCGTTGATTAAAGGCCTTTGTATTCGAAAGACATTCAAATGAATGCGCTGCATTTCTCGTAAACAATGATAAAAGAAGAAACGCTTTGGTTAGTTTCAAAAGGCATCATATAAATCGCCTTCAAAGCCAATCATCTACTGGATTGAAAAATTGTTTCCTTCAACACTACACAAGTGTGGTTCAATCCAGAGTACTGATTTTTTCCAACGCACTCGCATATAATACTCCTGCCAAATAGAAGAACTCATGCATTTCTTCTCCATTTTAATTTTCTATTTTGAACAGGTAAGCACGTACAAGATTGGCCAAAACAAGGCAAAAGTTTGATTCAATAGAACATTGGAAAAAAAAACATAAAGACGACATTCCAGTTTTGATAAAACTTAATTGAAAAAAAACATGCTATTAGAGCATAAGAATGCAACTAAAGATTCATCTAATACACTTTCAGGTAAACAAAGAAGATTATATTTATACCAACTTGAAATGAAAATTGAGATTATATATGCCTGAACCATGTTTTCATGCACTAATAAGCACATTGTATATTAATGTTTTTAAACATATTTCCATAAAATTCCTCTAATGCTCATTTTATACTCACAATGAACTTCATTGGACACAATTCTAGTAACTACCTTGAATGAATAGGTTGAGTGGGTAGTTAACAGAAATTATTTTAAGTAAGATGAGTGTGTAATTACCGGAAATTATCTTGAACTTTTCTATTTAAAGAAGGAGGTAAGGCAATTAAGGAAAACACAACTCAACAAAAACTTAAATTACTTCATTGTAGTTTTATCTAATTCTCAGGACTTTCTAAACTTGAAACCTAGAGGCAATAACTTCGTAGGTAATAATCTATAGGCTTGTAATTTTCTTTGTAGTTAGTAGGCTTGCAATTTTAATTCTATAAATCAAAAATACAAAAAAAAATTTCATTATCCAAGAGTTCCAATTTATGAATGTAATTAGAGTATTAATCATTTTATGAATTTAAGTATTCTTTTTCTAAGTTATTGAGTTTTTTTTATATTCAAGTTGTTTTAATTATTTGATTACTTTTTTAGTTGAATCATTGTTTGTATGAAGTGAATTTAATCATATTGATATTCATGTAACTTTATAATACAATTTGGAATTACATGAGTAACTAGGATTAAGTCCAGAATTAGAACCAATTAATGAGCTTTGAACTAGTTAACTTAAAACTTCAATCTTAAATTGCAAAGTTTTCTTAATTAAGACAAATAAAAATAACTCACATCAAACAATCACATTTTGCCTTATTTATACATACAAAATCAACACATCATAGCCTTATACACTTGTTCAATTTAATCACAATTAAGCTTACTCTAATTACATTAAATTAACACAAATTAAACTAACTAAAGTCAAGGGCTTTCAACAATAACTTTAGCTAGTTACAACATAATAACCCTAACACAGACCGTGACAACTGGAATTTTCTGAGATTTTTTAAGTACTTTTGTTATAAATTTCTTTCTCTGATATCAAACTTAACAAACATAATGGTGTTGGTCTTGTTTTTTAACATCTGTCCATGGAAGTCATGAAAATAAAAGTTTCACTTTGCAAAAGAGACTTCCTCTGAAACATGGAACCAATTATGTTTCCTTACTTAGTGTGGTGATTGGATTGTTGGTACTTCTCTATCTTACCCTCTCATTTTCTTCATATACTTATTTCATTAATTGCAGTCTTAAATTGTTGTCATTGTGCTCCTGAATGTCTTAGAATGTTTCATTACATAAACAGAATACTAATGTTAGTTCAATTTTATTTGTGGGAATTAAGGATGAGGCATATCTTGAATGAAGAGTTATTGGACTACGTCGTGTGATAATACAATGCAAACATAAACTCCATGATTTCATCAATAACTTGTGGGGATATAAGGTAATTAATTGTCTTCTAAGAAATAAGCTAATCTCAATCTACATGAGCTTATTCTTGTTTTTAATATTTTTGATATTATTGTATTTCCTTTATTTTCTAAGATACACATTTCTTATATATCATTGAATGAAATTGGATTGCTATTAATTTCTGTCAAAACCTTTGTCACTTCATCATATAAAAAAGCCCTTCCTTTTCCATGTATGGTTTCTTATTCTTTGGTGGTGCACCTTTTTTTTCACATTTTAATTCATTCCTTCCATGTAATTGTCAGACAATATAAAACTAATACAACTATAATTTGCTCAGGGTTGGGTTGTTAGGGGAGAATATACAGCTTCATGATAGAAACTATGGAAGTGTTAAGGCTTAATTACTAGATTCGATATGCAAGCTCATATAAACCACTCACGTGGCATCAGGTACATTAATTGGTCATGCTAGTTCTTAATTTAATTAAATTTATGCTTAGTCCTCATCAAATTCCTAATTTATAGCAAATTTGCAGACTGTTTTTGCTGCACCTCTAGGAAATGATATTCTGGTTGCATTGAACCTTGGTTCGATGGGCAAGGGTGAAGCTTGGGTTAATAGCCAAAGCATAGGCAGATATTGTGTCTTATTTTTTAAGTATAATGGGAATCCCTATCAGACATAGTGAGCATGAGACAATAATATTTATTTTAGGTGTAAGCTATATGGCTAATACTTCATGTAATTTTGTTCAATCCTATGCTTGCATCATTATTTGAGAGGAAAATATCAACATCATTCTTCATGTTTTTGTATAACACAATCATAATAATTTACAAAGTTGTTAGATATGTAATCATTGTTTAAAACAAGATTATTTTTTTTTTCTTAAAGGTATCATATCTATTAAATCTTTCTTAAACCTTCATGAGCATGAAAACACACAAGTTTTTCTATAAAATAAAATAATTTTTCAATGATTTGGGCATGGTACAAACATTCTAGCCATTTGGGCCAGGCCAAAGAGCTAGAATTTCAACTCAAAACTCCACCTTGGACTCGATGTTGACCCGGTTTGTCCAATCCTACACAACATGTCTTTTTATGCATTTTTTTAGGTTTTTACGAGCAACACACGTAAACCTTTCATGTATATAATTTTTCTATGCACACATGAGTTTTTCTATATAGAGTAAACAATATTTTTTGCACCAATAACATGTTATTCATCATCAATATTTTCATCAATAACACATCAATCAATAAGCAACCATGGTTAGCCATTTTAAATAGAATGAAATAGATCTGGATGAGCCCAGTTTTCCAACCAAAAAGTAATTGAACCATTCTTTGTCATCTCCATTCTTAAACTCGTGTAATCTGGTGTGTAAATCTAGTGTCCCAACTAGGTACACAACAAAACGAAATTGGTAGGAGGCCTAAAGTCCAGGTTCGCTGTCCCCGCAGGAGGAGGATTTCCAGTGTTCTCTCTTCTCAAGCTTTGGAACTCCTTATGGTAATTGTAAAACTCATGCCATTGGAAGTTGCCATTCATCCAGTTCTCGGGCTACTGCATGGGGAGAAGGTGGGATCTCTATCCCTTTCTCTAATGGCCTTGTAATGAAGTTGATTAGTTTTTAGTTCGATATTTATCAATTAAAATGAAATCATGGCTGGTTAGTCCTTTTCTCCAATATCATGACTAGATATTTTATCCATTATGAGGCATAAACAGCATGAGTGTCACTCTCGTTTATTCTGCAGGCTTGTCTAGGTAAGGAAATATGTTCCATTCCTGTGTCAATCAAGAACTTCCATGCCCAGGCATTGCAAAACCTTTGCTCGTTGATGCTGAGTGCACATGAGGAGGGACACTTGGGTGTTTTCCCTCTGGCGTGATTCAATTTGCAGTCGCAAGATTAATAACATGATGTTTTCACCATCAAACCAAACCGCAATTAATGATAATTTAGTATAAACTGTACTTCGATTCAGTTTAATTGTCTAAGCTTTGCTTGTGTTTCTATCAACGGGGGTTGCTTCATGTCCATGAGCAGCATGTTTTCTTGGTGGGCTAGAGCTTGTCCAATAAATTACTGAAAACGATGCCATTTATGTTTCAATTAGTCAGCATGCCTCGATTAATTTGCAGGGATGAGATGATTACTGCTTCCACATTTTGGTCCCTCGAAACCGGCAGGTTTTTGTGCCGTGTCATGAGATCTTGTCAGAAAATATGTAATTAAAGTCGAAGACTACAGTATATGTTGCTGACAATCATAGATTAATTATATAAATTTGATCGGTCCATGGTTTAGATTCTTCTTCAACACAGTTTGTACGGCCTGCTAGTCCCAACATTTTTTCTTGAAATCAGGAAATTTTTTGTTTGACATGTTAGCCTTTTTGTTTACTGAAAAATAAATTTTAGAAAAATAAATTATTTTTTTATGTTTAGTAATGTAATGAAAAATAAATTAAAAAACACTTTGCAGTATTAGATTATGTCATGAAAAATGAGCTGGAAAATAACTTATTAATGTTTTTATTTTTTTCAAGTTTATTAAAATAACGAAGAACAAATCTTACAAATTAAAAGGCTGAATGAGAATGAAATTGAAAAAAATATAATTTCATAAATTATCTCAAATAAAATAAATAATAATTAAAATAATAGAGATTAAATTTAAAAAATAAAAAAATTGAAAGATGAAGAAATTAAAATAACAATAATTAACTTTTCATAAATTATTTCAAATAAAATAAGTAACAATCAAAAGAATGAAGACCAAATTTGATAGATAAAAAATTTCAATTAAAAAATGATAAGAGAAAAGTAAATAACAATTATAAAAATGAGGATCAAACTTAATATAAAAATTAAATTCTAAGGGATGAAATT
>Ga0325405_1002932_pt1 | contig 17615 bp, 13 predicted proteins | sample PopdelMetagenome_21_FD_205663 | JGI IMG/M metagenome (GOLD analysis project Ga0325405, IMG submission 205663) | Populus deltoides microbial communities from Bellville, Georgia, United States - Xylem-Control-R2 | ecosystem: Host-associated > Plants > Phyllosphere > Stem > Wood/Secondary xylem...
ATCTTTGGATGAATTTATAGTAAACTTAGCATGAAAGACAAGCGAAAAAAAAAACAAAAAAATAAAGATAAGGTTAAACATGCAACAGTTTGGTTTAATTGGTAAATGTTTGAATTTAAGCTTCTAGCATCCGGGAATCAAAGTTTAATGGTAAAATGAATTTTTTTTATTATGCTTTCAACAAATACAAGTCTGCTCTGCATAATATCTTTGACAATGAAAACTAAGCTAGTTGGTTAAAATCGAGTTGTGGTCAATCATCAATCATAACGTGATCTGTTTCGGATAAGAACACAACCTTAATTCGGCCCATCAAATCTTATATCACAACCTGGAATTCATCAATCAACTGAAACCACATACAAAGAAGGTTCCAATCGGATGATTTATTTTTAATAGTTCATTATAAATTTTTAACATGATCATATTAATTATCTTATTTTAGCAACACCATACTTTTAAATATTGTTAGGAATTCATGATGTTAACTTATGTTAACAACAAATCAAGTTCCTTTCATAGCACAGGTGTCGGTTATACCATACAGTAGGCTATGAAAGTGCCAAGTATTTGTTGTACCAAGGATTGTACAACACAAATCTAGATTAATCATTTAACAAGCAAGGTATTAAGAATTAGTAAGATAAAAAGATAAGACATGTTAATAACAAACTTTCTTAGATATAAACATTGAAGTTCATGTTGAGTTTATATTATATCTATTCTAGCACCATTAGTGAAACCTTTTTACCTTGACATAATAAACTTAGCTAAACATTGTGAAAAAGAGAGACATAAGTAAACTAGATAAGAATATAGTTATGATGAAAATCATAAACACGAGATTAATGAAAGCAAAACTTAAACATTACAAAAATACAAAGAAAAAAAGCAAGACTATGATCTTCATCTGAAAACCAAGATGTCTAAATGTAATGCAAATGCCTCCTTTTATAGGCTAAAATTCAGAACTATTGATTTGATGACTAATTATTGAGTGGGTGACCACCTCTTGACTTGGTGACAATTATTATCTTCTTGTCTGAACAAAACGTCATTGCTAATGTCAGAATTTGAAAAGATAGTCTACATGAAAGTTCTGAGCATTTGTCTCAGCTTTCCAACAAAACAAGAATGAGCTCATTTGGACTTCTAAAACTCGAGATAAGGGCTGCACACTGAACAATATCTGGGCTGCAGGACAGATTCTGACTTCTCTTTTGTTGCTAAAATTTGAACTTGAAAACGGCCCTATTGAATCTTGGACTCTTCATGAAAGTTTTAGGCCTATGTCTTAGCTTTCCATCCATATAAACCAGACCTAAATCCATGTTCTACAGCAATAGTTATCATCCAATAACCGAATGATGTTCCAGTTTGAATTGAACCAGCATCTCTTCTTTAAGCTTAGCTCTCTCTTTGTCTTTTCACTTTCAATAGTTAAACACATCAATCAATCCTTTAAATTGTGAGATATGCCTGCATTCAAAATGAGCATTTACCATAAATTAAAAATATCTTATGTTATCAGACTTGTTATTATAAAACATGCTTAAGTTAGGGAATTTAATGATACTTTAAGTGCAATATGATGATATAAAACCTTGATAAAAATGCACTTTTAAGTACTAATCACCTAACTATTGAGAAAGGGCTAAATGTGAGAAAAAGCCATAAAATGGAGGGCATCCAAGAAAACTTTAAGGAAGGCTATATGAATGCCAAAATGTAAAAATTATCTACACTTAAAAGACAAGTCAAGGTTAAAGGTAGCAAAATGCATATCAAGTCTAGAGGGGCAAAAGAGATTTTTAATTGAGGAATGGCACAACAAATGCCAAAAGTCGATACCAAAAAAATATATTGAGCTACAAACATGTCTTTTGATATTTACAATAAAGCCTCTCATGTCTTCAAATGATTAGATTGGTTGTCCATCAAAGGAAAAAGTTGGATTTATCTTATGACATCTGGTAATAGAATACTATCATAAAAATTATTATAAAGTTAGAGAGTTTGGAATTGTGATGTATAATGCTCTTTAAAATATATTTTTATTTAAAAATATATTAAAATATTTTTTTCTTTTCAGATTTTTTTTTATTTTTAATATTAACATATTGAATCCATGAAAAAACACTAAAAAAATATTAATTTAATATTTTTTAAACCTAAAATACATTTGAAAAGCACATTAAAACATAAACAAAAGATATGCAAAACACGTCCTAGATACATGTTCTAATCTCTCATCAACCTTGCTGAGCATCATGTCGAGCTCATGATTTTAATATATATTTTTTTGACAATTCAATACTGTAGTTTACCAAACTCTTAAAAGACATTTCTTGTCACTCCCGCTTCCTCTAGAACACTATTCATGTTGCTGGGTCCATGATTGAAACATTAAGCTGAAAAATTTAGAGTTCAGACGCGTTAATTGACTAGTAAAATTAAGAGTGAGGAGTCAATATATTTGACGGGCACTCGGTCCTGCCCATGAAAGTGATTTTTGAACTTTGGGAACCAACCTGTAAGACTAGATAATTACAACGAAAAAAAACGAGAAGAAGAAGCAGTTAATTAATTAAGCCAGCCGCAAAACTGGTTCGTGTTTCACACAAGAAGCAGTCTGTGCCGCCAAATCAACCCTCCCATGATTACTCCCCTTTGAAAAACTCACACTCCTATTTTATTTTTTATTTTTTTTATTAATATAGATATTCATACCATTCGTGTAATTTGATTAATCTTATAAATTTTAAAATTAAAAATCATTTAAACCTCACATCCCATCTGAACTCTGTACAAGGTTTTTGTGGGAGGAAGCATGGTGACTACCGTTGCGGCACACTGAGAAGGCAATGTGATGGGACTTTGCCCTTTTGGCTGGTTAAGGAAAAATGGAGGCAAAACAATAATATTGATTGAATTAAGAAGAAAAAACAAATGGGATGGAACTATTATTAATCAAGAACGATTAAAATGAAAGGAAATTGAGAAATGAGTGCCTCACATGACTTGAGGCTGGATTTAAGGAAAGGTAATCATGGAAGGTATTGAAAAAAATGGAAGAACTTGAAAAACCATTTGATGTTTTCTTCCTTTTTTGGCTGTATTTCAAGAGTTGAAGCTCCTCTCTAGCTCTCCTATAGATGAGCTAAGATATTTTGATGACCCTTTTGATTAAGTAATCCTAACATCACATCTTAGCGCAACAAGTTGGATAATTAACCTCTTTCATAACACTGCTAAAAAAACGAAGCTGAAAAGGGCATGTTGTTTGAACGCAAAAAGCAATGATCCTGTTCATCCTTGTTAAACTTGGTAAGGCCCAAAGGGTTGACATGGGAAATTCGACCTGGAACCTTACTCAGTTCAAATTTCAAGTTAAACAACAAAACAACATTGCCTAGCGAAACCTAGCCAGGATTTTAGTGACCTAATTAACCTATACCGTTTTGATTAAAAAATTTTGACTTGGTGTGATGTAATAACCTAGTGACCCAAGCCCTTTCCCTAGTCAGTCCCCGGGCTGGTCCGACAACTATGAATGATTCAATGAATGCCTATATTTCCAAGTTTTCATTCTATATCAAGATTTAATCAAACATCAAATGCTAAAAATTGGCATCAAGCTAAAAATTCTGTATAAAAACCAACTTAAAACAAGATAATTGGTTACATTTACGGACAATATACATCTCAAAAATTTTTCAAGCAGGACAGTTTTGGTCTCTGACTGCAAGAATATGGAATCAATTCAAATGGATATTAAACTAGTTAGTTTAGCTTTTGTCATCTCTCGAATATGCCTTTGACATACACCATACCTTTTTCACTGAACTGAAGGTCCTTCCTCATTTGCTCTACTTGCTGATCATCACCTTGAACAACGATCTCTGATAAGGTCCCATCATCTGCAACCATCATTTTAACCTTGATCTCCTCTTTCCTTGATGCTCGCTTCCAGTAGTACGCTCCTCTGCATGCATTTCATCTTAAAAGCATCAGTGCACCTATATAGGGTGAGACACTTGAAAGAAGTCAATTAATACTTCGGCATGAAGCACTTACGCCAATGGACTTAGAATGGTGATCCAGAACCAATTGTTACCAAAGTCTGGAAAAGTTATGGTAAGCACAAGCGCAACGCTAGCGAGGCTAATGCAAGTGCAGAAAGTAAGCAATGCTGCCTGGCCTCGGTTTGGAACCATCATTCCCTCAAACCTACACACAATTGAACATAGGAACAACATTAGGCGCTGCACAATTACACAATGGAAGAATGCACAGAGAAGTATAATGAAGACGATGAGGTGGGGATTGGCTTACGTAATGGTCTCTCCTCTACCAGTGACAGCAAAATTGTTGCGAGTGAAAAAAGATAAGATTTCTCCCGCAACCTGAGCTGGTTCTTTCTTCCCTTCCCCTTCCCCTGTAAATGTTTTCTGCACAATCTGCAATACGCCCCCCCGCACACACACTAATTAAGGGAAAACCTCAAAAAGACAAACCCCTCCAACAACTATAGAATTGGTCTCAATTTTGCCACCAAAAAAGATTTTGTATCAATTTTATTCCCAAGTTTCATAAATTTTCAATTAAGTCTTTTCATCTATATTTGATAATCGATTCCATCCAAATTGTACTTATTCTTGCAAGAAACAAATGTTTCTTTATAGAGAAATTAACTTTTTATGTTAAGGAATTCTAACATAAGACCTTAATTAAGAAATAAAAAATGTTTAAGGACAATAGATATACTAAAATTTGTTCGGGGATTAAATTGAATCAAACTCAATAATTAGAGGGCATTTTTGACGTTTGCCAATGATTAGCTAAGAGCAGGTGCTGAATTTCCACATCTCATTCTTAATTTCTACTAGGAATTAAGATAGAAAACCACTAATTGATGGCTACGCCTCTAAGTGAAGATTATAGAAAGAATTTACAATCTACTTTACTCCTAATTCAAGGCACTAGAATTATCATTTAATTACAAAATTAATACTCAAGTAATCATCTTACGAGTATAAATTAAAAAAATAAGTAAAGAATAACTAAGCTGAAATGAACAGAAAATGGGCAGCTAAGAAGAACATATTAGCAGAAGAAGAAACAGAAGGAAGAGAAGTAGGACCTTGGATTTAACAGAGCGCTTGATAAGAGACCAGAGGCCTGGAACAGAGATGACAAAGAGTCCCAGAGAAGTGTAGTAGCTAGCCAATGAGTAACTAGCAGCACTTTCTGCAACTACAAACATGGATTCTTGGTTTTGAAGCTGTTCCATGACAACAGAGGAAGACAGGAGATGTTCCTGGAGCTGAGAGGAGACTCGAACCATCACCCTCTTTGGTCTTGTGGAGATCACTCCAGCTTGTCCTCGCCATGGTTGACGGTTGTGGTGTCGGTGGTGGCGATGGTTGAATAATTCAGTAGTGTTGCTGCTCAGTTTCGACTTCGAGGGTAGAGAAATGGAAGGAAAAGGATGGGGTGATAATGTTTTAGCTGCTGCCATTTTCAGTGTTGCAGAAAGCAGTAAAAGATTGGACTTCCCATTGATGAAATCCTTATGGTCCACCACTGTGTGATGGATAGTTAGCCACATGAATGGTCCATATTTTTTTGGAATAACTACAAATCAATCCCTTACGTTTAATGTGTTTCACAAGTTAGTCTAGTACTATCCATTCTTCTAAATTTTGATGACTGGAATACTCAATTCAATCTTACTACCAGTTTGATGTTTGAAGTTTATTATAATTAAAGATTACCGTGATTAATGTGTATCAGCCTGTTTTTATTGGGGAGTTTGAATCTGTAAATAACAGCAGCTGCTGCAGAATTTGCAGCATAATCTTTTTTGTTTATTATCTTGATTGATATATATATATATAGTTTGACACTAGTAACCCGAAGGCTGTCACAGTTGATGGCAAGGAACCAATTTCACTTTCCAGGAGGCAATGATTCCAAATTGCCTCCACCACCTCTAATTGCCCAAACAAGATCTTCTCCCTTGGCATTTCGGTCACGAACTCTTCCATGAACATCAAATATTATACGAGCATAGATGGCATTGTCTCTGGCGAGGCCATATTTTCTAAACATGGACCTTGTGCACCTCATTAGTACAAACACCAGCTGGGAGGCCATGAGTCTTTCTTTCCTCAACAATTCTATTGTGAAGCTCACCAGTTGAAATTCAATATCAATTAGTATTTAGGCTAATAGGATTTAGAGTTTGTAGGTGTTTTAATATTAGCTAAAGGAGGAATCCTAGTTAATATAAGAGTCCTTGATGAAAAAGGATTTATAATAGACTAGTTTGTTAGAATCTTTATTTAATTAGAATGTTAGATTTTTTATTAGATTAGAATTTTCTTTGAATAGTTTAATTCCTTGATTATCTAGAACTTGAGGCCTATAAATAGGCTTGTAATCTTAAGCATTATACACAAGTTGAGAGAGATATAGAGAAGAGCTAGAAAAGTGTATCTTTTAAGAAAACTCTTAATAAAATATCATTCATCTCATTCTTCTTCTTGTTACTTTGTTCTTATAAATTAGCTACCACATCCTATCCTTTTTTTTTCAATAAGTGGTATCAGAGCTTAGGTTTGATTATTGAATGACCAATTCAATTTTTCCACTTCAATATCCTAGATTGACAAAGGACAACTATCAAACTTGGTGTATTCGAGTAAAAGCTTGGCTAGGTTCCCAAGATGTATGGGAAACGGTTGAAAAAGATTTTGAGGAGCCTATAGATGGAGCAATGTTCAGTCCAAAGAGAGGTCATTCAAAAGGCACGAAGGAAGGATCAACTAGCACTAACAATCATTCACCAATGTCTGGATGACGCCACTTTTGAGATAGTGGCTAACGCAACCACTACCAAGCAAGCATGGGAAGTTTTGCTAGAATCAAACCAAGGAGCTGATAATGTAAGAAAGGTACATTTACAAAACCTACATTATGACTTTGAAAAGTTAAATATGCTTGAATCAGAGAATATTTCAGAATACTTTGCAAGAGTATTGGCCATATATAATCAAATGAAAAGATATGGGGAGAAGATGGAAGAGACACGTGTGGTAGAGAAGATCCTACGCTCGCTGCAAAAGAAGTTTCATTATATGGTGGTTACAATAGAGAAGTCGTAAAATATGGATTTTCTTTCAATACAAGGTCTCATGGGGAAATTATAAGCTCATAAGGAAAGAGTCAATGAGATTCAAGAGGATGTGGGTGCATAAACACTTTTTTCAAAACAAGATGGTTCTAGATATTCCTAAAGAGAAGAAGGAAGAGGAAGATTTGGAATAGGAGGTCGAGGCAACCTCAATAGATCAAACAGTCGACCAAATGAAGAGAACTGGTTGATCAGTTCAACTAGCAGTAGCAATTCAAGATCCAGATTTGACAATAGGTTTGGCAAATCAAAAGTTAAATGCTATAATTATCAAAATATAGGTCATTATGCTAGGGATTGCTGGAGTCCAACCAAGAGGGTTGAGGAGAATGCAAATCTTGTGATAGAAGAAGAGAATGAAGCCACTCTATTACTAGTGCATAATGAGAAAATGCAAGAAAAAGAGAACATGTGGTACCTAGATAATGGAGCCAGTAAACACGTATGGAAACAAAGACAAGTTCATAGAGCTTGATAAAGCAATTAGAGGTGATGTCACTTTTGCAGATCATTCAAAGGTTGTCATCAAAGGAAAATGTACGATATTGATTAAATTAAAAGATAAAAGTCATCAATTTATTGGTGATGTCTATTATACATTAAAGGTGAAAAGCAACATATTGAGCTTAGGACAATTATTGGAGAAGGGGTATGAGATAAAAATGAAAGATCGTACTTTGACATTACTTGAAACTAAAGGAGATATGATTACAAAGGTAGTCATGACAAAGAATAAAATATTCTTGCTAAACATAGAAATGGATGTGCCTAAATGCTTAAATGATGGTGAGAAATATGACCTCTTACCAATTCTTGATGAAGAGGAAGAAATATATGAAGATCATCAAGAACTTATAGTCACACCTCCACAAACACCAACGAGCTCAACTTCTTCTTTTTCTTCTAGTGACTCAAGTAATAGCACTCCAACAAGAAAGGTGAGGAGTCTTGATGACTTATATGAGGTAATTAATCCTTTTGATAATGATGGAATACAGAAAACACCAATAATATTAAGGCAGGACATTGTGAAGAGAAAGAAAAGATGAAAGAATGATGACAGTTGATATTGAAGGGGAGTGTTGAAATTCAATATCAATTAGGACTTAGGCTAATAGGATTTAGAGTTTGTAGGAGTTTTAATATTAGCTAAAGGAGGAATCCTAGTTAATATAGGAGTCCTTGATGAAGAAGGATTTATAATAGACTAGTTTGTTAGAATCCTTATTTAATTAGAATGCTAGATTCTTTATTAGATTAGAATTTTCTTTGAATAGTTTAATTCCTTGATTATCTAGGACTTGGGGCTTATAAATAGGTTTGTAATCTTAAGCATTATACACAAGTTGAGAAAGATATAGAGAAGAGCTAGAAATGTGTATCTTTTAAGAAAACTCTTAATAAAATATCATTCAACTCATTCTTCTTCTTATTATTTAGCTTTATTCTTATGTTTGTTCTTATAAATTAGCTACCACACCCTATCCTTCTTTTCCAATATTGTGGCACCAGCTTGAACTCACACGCTGTTATCGTCGATATCAATGCTAATAGACCAAAACTTTGCAAGGTCGATAACAATGAAAGGTTGCTCAATTTTAGATACATATACAAGCATCAATGACATTGTCTCTGGCGAGGCCATATTTTCTAAACATGGATCCTTGTGCACCTCACTAGTACAAACACCAGCTGGGAGGCCATGAGTCTTACTTTCCTCAGCAATTCTATTGTGAAGCTCACCAGTTGTGGCACCGGCCTGAACTCACACGTTGTTATTGTCGTTATCAATACTAATAAACCGAAGCTTTGTAAGGTCGACAACAATGAAAGGCTACTCAATCTAGATACATAAGAGACTCCCTCGTAGTCAAGGCCTCCACTACGGACTCAAGGTGAATTCCAAGCCTTTTTAACCAAATAACAACAGTTTGGATATGGGATTCTTGCAATGGTGAGGAAATAAATTCAGGTTTCGGTGTTGCATGCAATGCCCATCTCTCTTTCTTCATGATGGAAGAAAATTAGTGTAGTATGCACATCTAAAAAACAAGAAGAAAATTTGAGAGAAAGAAATATTTTATTAAGTGTTTTCTTTTCTATACACATTTTCTTTATATATATATATATATATATATATATATATATATATATAGGTTTATTTATAGGTCTAAGATCTTAGACAACCAAAGAATTATACTAAGTAAAGAAAATCCTATTTTGAACAAGAAAAGTAATTCCACCGACTTAATTGGTCGATCGGTTCCTAATTGGTAAACCAATTTCTCTGTTTTTCATAAAAAAAATCAGAAATCATGTTTACTTTCAACATCCCATATTAAATTTAATTTTTCATAACTTCCAATATATCTCTCACCTTGTAAAACACAAAACCTATAATGCTCTTTCTATCATCCATATCTCCAACCCAATCATTATCATTATAACCCACAAGATCAAAGTTGTTAGAGTAACCATATAATAAGATTCTCCACACTTAACTAGAGCATTCATTTTTGCTCAATCCTCCATTTTAAACTTCTTAAGAATCGTTTTTGCAAAAATCTCTTGATTCACAAGATCTTATCTTCTCCTTATTTAATTTCAATCCCTAAGGAGTAGGTCATAAGACCAATATATGTCATCTCAAACTCATCGATCTTTGCTTGCTTAAAGTTTCTAAATATCTTTGGATTATTGCCTATAAAAATCAAGTCATCAACATACAAGCATACGATAAAAGTATCACCACTCTCTTTTATTTTTGCCTAGATAGGATATTCATGGGAGTATTTTACAAATCCATTCTTCAAGAAATAACTATCAACGTGACTATAACAAGCTCTCGAGGCATGCTTCAATCCATACAAGGCTTTCTTTAACTTTAATATCTTGTCTTCATGTCATTTCACTTCATTACCCATAAATTCCTCAATGTAAACCTCTTCTTCAAGAAAACCATTTAGAAAGCTGACTTGACATCCATTTGGTAGATCTTCCATCTATTTTAGGTGGCTGTGGAAATTATTAGTCAAATGGTCTTCAATCTAGCAACTGGGGTAAAAACTTCATCATGGTCAATCCTTTACTTTTGACTATAGCCTTTTGCTACCAATCTCGCCTTGTACCTCTCCACTTCTCCTTTGACATTCTTCTTTCTTTGTAGATTCACTTGGCACATATTAGCTTCTTCTTTTTTTAGTCTAAGAGTCAATTTTCATGTGCCATTTTTCTCAATTGATGCAATCTTCTCATCCATAGAAATTCTCCCCTTTTCACCCTTAATTGCTTTTGTCAAACACTATAGTTTCACATATGAAAAGATGACAATATAGTGTTAGATCATCATCAATTGGATTAATTACCTCATAAAAGTCTTCAAGTCTCCTCATCTTTCTTGGTGGACTAGGTGGGCTACCACCACTTGAACTTCCACTAGAAGAAGAAGATAAAAATGAAGTTGAGTTCATTGGTGATTATAGAGGTGTAACTAGTTCTTGACGATCTTCTTATCTTTTCCTCTCTTTATCAAGAATTGATAGTAAGTCATACTTCTCACCATTTTCTACCCTTTAATCTCATGCTCTTTCTTTATCAAATTCGACATCTCTGCTAATCACCTTATTTCCTTCATTGGGATTGTAAAGCTTGTATTCTTTGGACTTTTGATCATAGCCCATAAAGATCATCATTTTTTTTTGTCATCTAGCTTGGTCTTTACTTGCTCATGTACATGCATATAACCAATAATTCCAAACACTTTCAAGTAAGTAGCATTTAGCTTTCTTTCATTCCATGCCTCTTGTGAAGTCACGTCATTCAAACCTTTTGTAGGACACCTAGTTGACAAGTAAACAACACAATCTACAATTTTAGCCCAAAACTCCTTTGGCATTTTCTTGGTTTTGAGCATGTTTCTCGCCATGTTATGAATGCTTCTATTCTTTCTCTTTACCATGCCATTTTGTTGTAGGGATTTAGGCACTAGTAGGAGTCTTTTTATACCATGATCTTTATAAAAATTATTAAACTTATTAGAACAAAATCCACCTCTTCTATTTGTCTTAAGTGATTTTATAGAATAACAATTTTTTTTCAACTAATGCCATAAACTTTTTTAGAAGTTAAATATATTAGACTTTTGTTTTAAGGAGTATACCTACATTTTTCTACTATAATCATCATTAAAAAATGAAAAATATTACCAAATAAGCATTGTTGAATAGGACCACATACGTTTGCCTGTATCTTTTATAAGGGTTAACTTTCTCTAGATGTAGACTCTTTTGGAAAGCTCTTGCAGAATTGTTTGCCCACTAAATATTCTTCACACAACTGATTTGGATGTTCAATGGATGATAGACCCTTCAATATCTCTTTTTGCATCATCATCTTTAAGTTGTCAAAACTTGCATACCCAAGTTTTATATAACAAAGCCATGTCTCATCTTTCACACATGTCTTTAAGTATTTAGGCACATTTATCTCTATATTTAGCAAAACTATCTTATTTTTTTTCATGGTTACCTTTGCAATCATAGTTCCATGAGTATTAAGTAATGTCAACGTACTATTTTTCATCTTAATTTTATAATCATTCTTCAATAATTATCTCAAATTCAATATATTACTTTTTATAGTTAGGATATAATAAACATCAACAATAAATTGATGACTACCGTTTTTCATTTGAATCAAAAGTGTACCTTTCCATTTGATGGAAACCTTTGAATGATCTATAAAGGTGACATTATCTTTAATTAATTCTTCAAGCTCCATAAACTTGTCTTTATCTCCATACATATGATTGCTTGCTCTATTGTCTAGATACCACATGTTTTCTTTGGTTTTTATTTTTTCATCATAGACTAGTAATAGGGTGGCTTCTTGCTCCTACTCTACTACTAGATTGACATTCTCTTCAACCTTTTTGGTTTGATTCCAGTAATCCCTAGTATAATGACCTATTCTTTGACAATTATAACACTTAATTTTTGTTTTGTCAAACCGAGTTCTTAGATTTCTACTGTTAGTGGAACTGGTCGACTAGTTTGCTTCATTTGGTTGACTGGTTGACCTGTTGAGGCTCTTTCAACCTCCTCTTCAAAATTTGTCTCTTCCTCATCTTTCCCTGCTTTGTCTATGTCCTCTACTTTCTTAGGTGTATCTAAAGCCATCTTGAATTTTATTGACTCTTTATTCATGGGCTTGTAGTTTTTCCATGAGACTTTGAATTGTTAGAAAATTCATATTTGATGACTCCTCTATCGCAACCACTATATAATGAAATTTCTTTTGTAGTGAGTATAAGATCTTTTTCACCACATGTGTTTCTTTTATCTTCTCCTTATATCACTTCATCTAATTGTATATGGCCAATACTTTAGCAAAGTAATCTAAAATACTCTCCGATTTAGGCATGCAATTTTTCAAAGTCACCTCATAACTTTTGTAGATGTACCTTTCTTATATTATTGACTATTTGGTTTGATTGTTACAAAATTTCTCATGCTTGCTTGGAAGTGGTTGTGTTAGCCATTATCTTAAAAATGCAATCATCCAGACATTAATGGATGATTGTGAATGCTTGTTGATCCTTTCTTTGTGCCTTTTGCACGATCTCTCTTTGAGATGAAGCCAATGTTACTCCTTCCATAGGCTCCTCAAATTTTTTTTAACCCTTTCCCACACAACTTGGGAACCAAGCCAAGATTTCACACGAATACACCAAATTTCATAGTTATCATTTGTTAAATGAGGAAATTGAAGTGAGAAATTTGTATTGGTCATGTCAAATAATCAGAACAAGCTTTAATATTACTTGTTAGAAGAAAATTAGTGTGGTGGAAGCTTATGGACAATAATGGAAAATAGCAAAGCTAAAGAATAAGAAGAAAATTTGAGAGGAATAAATGTTTCATTAAGTGTTTTCTCTTCTATACACCTTTTCTCTCTTTTATATTTAATATCTATACTTCTAATTACAAGTCTATTTATTGGCCTAAAGTCCTAGATAACTAAGGAATTATATAATCACTTGTGCTTGCTAGAAGGAGCCAAAAATGAAAAATAAAATGACATGGACATTTTTTTTTTTTTTTTGATAGCTCGAAACAGCAAACATCTTGGAAGTGAAAATCAATCCAAGACAGGAAGAAGCCTAGGACTGGAGAAAGAAAAGAAAATATAAATACACATAGACAAGGTAGGTCCTTCCATATTTGCAGACCAAACGGATCCAAAGCAGCAAGGCAGCAACCATGGAAAAATAGAGACAATTGACTTGGAAATACTAGGCGCAAGAGAGCGTCTACTAGACAACAAAGTTCAAATGGCAGCAGCATCTTGATGAGGCAAGCGTGAGCACTCAATAAAATCACCCATGATAGGCATGGGCCTCACCCAATATCTTTCACTCGTTTTAATTATAGAAAGGGACCTTCCATCCATAAAAATTTAATGGATAATAATTTTATGGTCAGCCACTATTACCTCCATTATTACCCCAATAATGTGGTGGTATCTGAATTATTATGCCAAAATCAATCAAGAAATATATATTTGTTTAATTTAAAGGGTTCATTATATAAAAGATTATTAAACATTAGAGATCCATTATTAAAAATAAACTACTTGCACCTTTAGTTAGTGTTTAATTACTATTTCAAAATACAAGAAACAAAGACAGCAGATATATATATATATATATATAAAGTTTTTTTTTATCTAATGTTTTGAAATAGTAAAAATTCACTTTAAAATTATTTTAGAAATATATTTATTTTATATTTTTATTTTCATCTCTTCAACTAAACATGCTTATATTTTTTTTGTCCTCGGATACCAACTGAACACAAGTTGATGTAGATTTAAAAAAAAAAATCATACAAAAACACTAATTCTTAATTTAATTACTAAATATTTTTTTAAGTAGTTTATTTTTTGAAAAGATTTACCATTCCTTAAATAAATCTAAAAATCAAAACTTGAAAATAAAAGAAAAAAAATCAAAATCAAAAAATAAAATTATTAAGTATATTATATAATTTTTTAAAGTTTAGAAAAAATAAAAATAATCTTTCTTAAGAACCTCCTCCATTGTGAGTAATTGGAATAGAAAGGGAGGATAAGTCTTTTGGAAATAGATCACGAACAATGGAAAAATCTCCATTATTTCTGCTTATCAGTTACCAGAAGAGCAGTGGAGTGATCATGACAGCCTTTAGAATCTGATATGGAAACGGCAGGAGTGTGATTAATTTGCTGAAAACCTGTTGAATCATGGAAAAAGCGTAGGGGTGTTGTTTGCTACGTTATAATTCTGCATCATTATATCATATTCTGTCACAATTGAGTCTCAAATTTTTCGTTTATTATGTCTTCCATAAGCTTAAACACCATGATATATTTTCTTACCATGAAACTTACTTCAATCTCTCTTTCTCAGAGATGTGGCAAGGAGGAATACTCTGTTCATGTCTGAAGAAGTTATCAGGATCTACTCTGGTCTTCACTTGTACCAATCTGTAGAAGTTATCCTTGAAGTACTTGGTACCCCAAACACTTGCTTCTTCACAACTTGTGTTAGTCTTCTCGTTCATGCCCAGATCAAGATCCCTGTAATTTCCATACGCTTCCCTAGGATTCATGGAGACATAAGGTGCCATGTACTCATAAATCTTCCTAACCCAATCAATATGCTTTGCAGCATTCTCAGAAGGATCTTTCCAGCTGGTTGAGTAGTCGATCATGAACAGGTTACCCTTTCTATGAGGGTAAGGAATCTGATATTCTGAGATTTTATTCATCATTCCACCATAAGGAATCAATTCCATGCTAGGATTCTCTTCTTCAAATAACCTTTCCCATAGCCCTTCAAGTGCGGTTTCAGGTATTGGTTCTTTGACATAGTCTGACTTGCCTTTCAAGTAGCGTTTGAACAAATTATTCCGTTGAAGTAAAATTTCAGGAGTTGTATTGTTGGCAAAGAAAGACATATATAGCACTGAATTGATCCAGCTTGTTTCAATGCAATCCTGCTGTTGCAAGCCCAATTCAGGAAAGCTTTCTTGCATTACCTGTAGTAGTCTCTTGGTATCACCAAGAAACATAGCATCATAGGAAGTTGACATAGTTTTTTTACCTTTCTTACCAGCATTTGCCAATTGTACACTGACAGAGAGGAAGAGGTCATCGTCAAGTTTATCAGCAACTTGTTGCCATCTGTAGAGGAGCTTAGTCGCACCCTGTTCCAAAGTCTTGGCAACCCTAAAAACTGTCACTGTTGATGGAACAGGAACCAGTTTAACTTTCCAGGCAGAAATGATTCCAAAGCTGCCGCCTCCACCTCCTCTTATTGCCCAAAAAAGATCTTCTCCCATGACTTTCCGGTCAAGCACTCTTCCCTGTGCGTCTATTATACGAGCATCGATGACATTATCCGCAGCAAGGCCATATTTTCTAAACATGGAGCCATATCCACCTCCTGTAATGTGTCCACCAACACCAACACTAGGACAAACACCAGCTGGGAAGCCATGGTTTTTACTTTTCTCTGAAATTCTATAGTAAAGCTCACCAATTGTAGCACCTGCCTGAACCCAAGCGCTATTACCATCAATGTCAATGCTGATAGAACGTAGCATGTCCAGGTCTACAACAATGAAAGGTGTGTCAATTTCAGAGACATAAGAGAGCCCCTCACGGTCATGGCCTCCACTGCGAACTCTGAGGTGAATTCCGAGCTGTTTTGAGCAAATAACAGCAGCTTGGATATGGGATTCCTCCACAGGTTTGTAAATAAGTTCTGGTTTCGGAGTCAAAGGCAGCGTGAACCTGAGATTTTGTGCTGAAGATTGTAAAATAGAAATGAATGAAGAATTGACTGGAGAGTACAACAAAGTGGAGAATGGAAAGGATATGTCAGAATTTTTTTGGAGACATTGTAGAAAGCTGTCCTGAATTGGAAGTGAAATTATCAGAGAAGGAGATAGAAGCAGGACTCCAAATATCCACAGAGATGCATAGCTTGAAAGAATCATTCTGCCAGTTAACTTAGCACAGCCGGGATCTTTTGGCAAGGAAGATTTTGTATCCTTGGATTTTTAACTGCTGCGACACACAACCCCACCTTAAACGTGTACACTAAAGTTTGATGTATTGCAGTAATAAAGAAATTCTGGATAACCTTTTTGGTTTTTACAAATCTGAATTCGTATCTTGACCTGTCTGCATATATCAAAGTCATATTCATAAGCAAGTATTTTATTTTGGATCAAAACACGTTGCCACTAATATAGACGTTATGCCTTAAACAAGTATTTTATTTTCCTTATAGAGTACTCATGAAGATTATAAATAAATATAGTGGCAAAATTGTAAAGAACTCAATTCCTCGAAAAATCACTTTGTCCCTCAATTCATTTTGACAATAAGAACCTGAGATTTTGTGCTGAGGGCAGAATAGTAGTGTAATGTTTTGAATTAAAAGAGTTAGGAAAAGGCAATAAAGCCCTTGAAGGCTTAAAGAGTGGGTATAAATGAATGAGGGGTAGTGTGGTAATTAGATAAACATAATAAATATAAATAGAAGAAAAAAAAAAGAAGAGGGATCTGAAAATTGAAGTAGCAAACCGTGAGAGAGAAGGGAGAAATAAGAAGAAGAAGAGAAAAGAGGGAAATTAGAAGGGAAATATAAAGGAATTGAAGAAATAAGTTTAAAGGTAAGATTTAGGTTGTTAAATGTATAAATGTATGTTAATTGAACTTTAATTTCAGTTTTGATGAATGTTAGGGTTTTGAAAATTTGTGTTTTGGGTTTAATTGATGAATTAAATTGAATGTTATAAGGTTGATTGTTATGGGTAATTGATTAATGAGTTGATTATGGAAGATTATGATGATTTTGAGTTATGAATTGTGTAAATGGTGAATGTTGAGTTAGAAATTTGGCAAGAACAGTAGGTAATCTGTGAGAATTCTGAGTTGGAGGTTGAAGATGATGAAAATTCAATTTGGTCCCTCAATTTTGGAAAATTACAGTTTAGTCCCCAAACTTTGGAAAATTTGCAGATTGGTCCCTGGAGCCTATTCCGAGAATCTGAACAGAATAACATATGAATTATGGACAGAATTACTGTATAGATAAGAGAATTTAACACTTTCAATTTAGTCCTCCAATTTGACACAAATTACAATTTGACCCTAAAAATTTGGTAAAATTCCAGAATGGTCCTTGGAGTATAATGAGATGATCTGGACAGAAATGAGGACTGATTATGGTCAGAAATTCAGTATAGCAATGGATTTATGACAATTTCAATTTAGTCCTTCAATTTGACAAAAGTTGCAATTTGACCCTTAAAAATAGGATAAATTACAGATTAGTCCCTAGCTGTAATATTAACTTTTGCAGATT
>Ga0325405_1002934_pt1 | contig 17609 bp, 14 predicted proteins | sample PopdelMetagenome_21_FD_205663 | JGI IMG/M metagenome (GOLD analysis project Ga0325405, IMG submission 205663) | Populus deltoides microbial communities from Bellville, Georgia, United States - Xylem-Control-R2 | ecosystem: Host-associated > Plants > Phyllosphere > Stem > Wood/Secondary xylem...
TGGTCAAAGATGAAAAAAGAAACTGAGAGCAAATTACAAAGACAGTGAAACATGAAAAACAAAACGTTAAAAATAAAAAAATAAAATAAAAAACCAACCACCTTCCTTTGCCTTGCTTTGCTCTCCTTTCTTTTCTTCTCTTTTTTTATTATTAATTAACAACATCAATGGATGGATGGATTCCACCATTAAAATTCCTCAAAACAATCACTCTCTCTATCTATTTTTGTTAGAGAGAGAAACATCAAAGAATAATACTCCCCCCAAATCTTTTTCGTGTTTTATCATCATAAAAATAAATAAAACCACGGATAAATAGAAGATAGAGAAAGGTATAGAGTGTTTTACTTGAAAGAGAAAAAAAAAAACCCTTGAGATTTGAGCTTTTCAGTGAGAGAAACTGCTGCTTCTTTACACTGATCTGATCGGCAGCAGTTTTATCCGTGGGATAGAGAATTCAGCTGTTTAAGGTGAGACCCACAAACAAAGAAAGTCTTTTTTTTTTTTTCCCTTTTTGAAATCTGTATTGGTTTGATTTGATGGGATAGTTGAATTTTGATTTTGGATAAAGATTGATGCTTTTGACTTCATTGCTTGGTTGGATCTGTATCCTTTCTGGGTTTTTCTTGCCTTTGCTTCTCGATTTATCGCATGTTAGATTTGATGTTTTTTTTTGTCAAGTCCAATATGTTGTGACTTGTTAGGATTTGAAGTTGTTGTTATTAGTTAGTTGCAGTTTGTGTTAATCAACAACTTGTTTTTGACAAAAAAAATTCTTCTTTTTTATTTGCTTTAATTGATTGATGCAGCAGAAGGAAAACCAACCCAGTTTTTGTTTTTTAAAAAATGGTTTTTAGAGATGTTATCAAGGAACCAAAAGTGAAGGTGGAGAGGCCAGGCTGTGATTCATCGGTTATGGTTGGCTTGCAAAATTGTGTTATTTCGCAGCCTCCTGTCAACTTAGAGCAAGACTTGGAGTTTCTTGAGAAGAATTTGCATATACTGGATTGTGTTTTCTCAGGGAGAAATAATACCAATTCAGAAAATGTTGGAATTGGTTTGTTTGAGAGGGAGAGTTTGAATGCTGATTATGAACCTATGGACACGGGAGAGAATCGCGATGGTCATGCATCGGAAGACAGTCTCTTGCCTGGTCTTTATGATGATGCTGCAATGTATATTTTGGCTTGGAGTTGCAGATCGGATTACCCCAATTTGGCTTTGCTAAATAAGAAATTCAAAGCATTGATTGAAAGTGGGTGTTTATATAAAGTGAGGCGGCAGCTTGGGGTCATTGAACACTGGATTTATTTAGCTTGTATTTTGATGCCTTGGGAAGCTTTTGATCCTGCAAGGGAGAGATGGATGCGGTTGCCGAGGATTCCTTGTGATGAATGCTTCACGTATGCAGATAAGGAGTCTCTTGCAGTAGGGACTCAGCTACTTGTTTTCGGGCGTGAGTTGTTAGGGTTTGCTGTTTGGATATATAGCTTGCTTACCCATGACTGGTCCAGATGCCCTCCAATGAACTTGCCCCGTTGTTTGTTTGGTTCAAGCAGCCTTGGCGAAATTGCTATTGTTGCTGGAGGAAGTGACAAAAATGGATGCATTATGAGATCTGCTGAGCTTTATAACTCTGAAGTCGGTACTTGGCTTACATTGCCAGATATGAACTTGCCCCGTAAGCTGTGTTCAGGCTTTTTTATGGATGGAAAATTCTATGTCATTGGGGGCATGTCAAGCCAAACGGATTGTTTAAGTTGCGGTGAAGAGTATAACCTTGAGACAAGTACATGGAGGAGGATAGAGAACATGTACCCTCTTCCCAGTGCAGGCCATCCTGCAATGCGTTCTCCTCCACTGGTCGCTGTTGTAAATAATCAACTTTATTCTGCTGATCAAGCAACCAACGAGGTCAAGAGATACAACAAAACTAATAATTCTTGGAGTGTTGTGAAGAGGTTGCCAGTTAGGGCTGACTCTTCTAATGGCTGGGGATTAGCATTTAAAGCATGTGGTAGCAGCTTATTGGTAATTGGAGGGCACAGAGGTCCTCAAGGTGAAGTTATTGTTCTCCATACTTGGGATCCTCAGGACAGAAGCACTGGCAGATCAGAATGGAATGTTCTTGCTGTCAAGGAGCGAGCAGGTGCCTTTGTGGCAAACTGTGCTGTAATGGGATGTTAATGCTCTCTTTCATCCCTATCTTTGGTGCAAACCTTTGACTTACAGACAAAACCAAATGTTAAATTGATTGCGAAGGTGACACTTGTTTTGTCATTATCATTTTTATCGAGAATTTTACAATGTTAACCTGTACTTTATTTCTATTTTGATGCTTATTGATTTCATGGCACATGAAAGATGGTTTGTTATCCCGATGTGATTCCCACTGAAGCAGGATCTTGAGAGGAAGAACTTGAAGGCACAGTCCTTACCTTCAGTATTTTTTATATGAAGTGGCTGCTCTCAAGACGTAAACCTGGACACATGTGATACCATGTGATTGTAAGCCCATAATTATCTATTTGTAGCGTTCTGTATTTCAGTTGTAAAAGGTAATCAGATGATCATAATTGACCACACGTTGGAAAATCTTTATGATTTGGTCTGGATCTCATTATGCTCATTTCTTTTCTTTTTTCTTTTTTCTTTTTCTTTTTCTTTTTCTTTTTTTTAGGAGGTGCTCTGATTTTGTTTATCCTCACGGATTTTTTTTTTTGTGGTTTCGTTGTTGAATAGTATTTTTTTTTTTAATCCATTCATAATGTTAGAGTTATCTTTATGGCTGTTTCATGCCTTGCTTTTGTGGTTATGCTCCTTCTCTTCCCGGCATTACATTTAATTTCTTGAAACTCATGTTGGTTCCATTCTGTGGATAGCAATGGCTTGAAACTTGGTAGGAGAGGGTATATTTTTCTGATGCGGAATTTTATTAAAAAAAAGCTCTGTTGAGAACAGGGTCAGCACTGTGAGTGTAGAAAAACTAACAAGTCTGTTTGAATCCTCAAAAGAAGCTTGTGTTTAGAGGATTTCTCTTGCATCTCAATGATAGCACATGAAAACCTCATGGTACTATAGTAGTCTAACTTGCCGTACCAGAGTATAACTGGATGATGATGTCCAGAGAGTTGGGGAACAGTAAAATCTGGGAAAACCTCTTTCAAAGGTGTGGCGCCATGGGAACATGGGCATGGTATAACTGCTCTAAGAAATATACTCTGGACATTTTAGATGGAAGTCAGTTTATTCTTACTGGAGGGCATGAAGAGAACGGTGGCTATTGGAGGCCTTTGTGGAAAACTTTGCCGTACAAGTTTTGGCAGATCAGTGAGCTGGAGATTGCACAAGTTTTGCTGGGTCTGATTTCATGGAAGAAGCTTGTAAAGTTTCCTAAGTGGTTGATGGAACTTGTTTCTTATTGTAGCAGAAGCTCTGGCATTGACAAATGTGCTGAGTGAATGTGGTTAGACATTCGGTGAAGATAAACTTCGGATTAAATTGAGGCATTTGAGAATTCTGGAAGCCATGTATCCACTCTAATTGTGTTCTTGGTAGTTTTTTGTTTAGATAAAGGAAGTGTAATTGATAGCTTGTCATGTCATCTGTTTTGAAGCTGTTTTCTAATATTTTAAAAAGACAAAAAAATGTAATGTTCTTTTTAGTGGTATCTTGAGATTAAAAAGAAATCTTCTTTCCTAACAAAACCAAACTGACAATGACAAAAATGCGATGACGAAGGTAGAATTGCTTGTAATGAGATATTACACACTCAGCATGACTTGTAAGAAAGATGACAAATTTGATATAAATAAGGTCCTTTACTTTTTTCCATGTTCATTGAAATAAATAAATAAAATTGACAGTGTCTAAATAATACTAATACTAATACTAATAATAATAATAATAATAATAATAATAATATGACAGGGTCATTTGAGATTTTCTACTTTTATCTTGTTTTTTTTTATTTGAGCAAATTTTGGAGTATCTAATAGGAGAGACTGGTTGAATCTTTAAAAAATAAAAATTAAGGGAGTTGTAAATAGGGGTATAATAATAATAATAATAATAATAATAATAAAGAATAAATTTTCTGTGTGCCGTCTAATCTTTAGTTTGTGACTCTTTCAACTCACCACCACAGAGGGCAGGGCATGGTCCGGTTCTTTCTGCAGGACAGTGATGCCATACAATGGTTGCTCGCCTGAGAGTGTTTCAAGAAATTATAGTGTTTCAAGATAATTACTCTGCTTTTGGGAGGAAAAAAAGGGCCTTCTTCCCTTCACCCCTGTACTTGCCTCAAAGATCTTTCAATTGCCGCCTCGAGGTCTTAACATTCCATTTGCAGGACGGCCGTCACTGACTCAGAGGAGAATCGCTTTCTTTTTTCTTCCCCACTGAAATGAAAAGAAAACAGCCTATTTTGAGGGGGGGTGGTCTACTCTGCACTGCTTCTTAGCAGAAGTGGCATGGTACGTCCCTTCAGAAGATAATGATTGGGGTGGGGTGCCTCTGCGTAAATTTCACTCCCTCCCACCTCTGATGGGACGGGACAGTTTCGATGCTCTTTTGCTTTTTCATTAATGTTTTTGCTTTTTCAAAGTAGGTATCGGATGCCATCACAGTAGAAGCTCATTTATTTATTTGCTTTTTAGCAGCAAATGTCAATCAGTTCTTGCTAGCATGACCTGTCTGAGTGTGATCGATCCAGCCATTTCTTACGAGTCATCCAGTGACAACCGGCGAGCCTCAACATCGGCGGCGGTCACCGCTCCCAGGTCTAATTTTCAATCAAGGAACAATCAAATAAATAAATCAGACTTTTCATAAACACCATCATTGACTACAAGCTGAAAAGTCACGGCTCAGGATTGGCAGTGACCCAGATCGTTGAGCCACAAGGTGTCATTTTCATTCATGGAATAATATAATAATCAGACACAAACATTCATAAAGTTGACCACGACGTTAATTTCCCATTACACATGTATCATATGCACACAACAAATGGCATACCAAAATCCTACGGTGGTACAGAGCTGCTGCTGTTGACCTTGGAAACAAAATCTGTCTCGGGCGCCTTAAAATCGTTTTTAACCTGCAATAAGCTGTCAACAATTAATTACTCTACCTGGATAGGAAAACATTATAAATGTCTTTAACGAGGCAAGTAGCTGTGACCCCAGCAAGGATGGTCAAACATCTCAAAGGATCTGGACATTAAAGTAATCTAAGCATTTATCTTCGAGGTGTCAGAATGAAATGCACAACTTGAACATTTTGCAGTCATCCCAAAAATAATAATTAGAGAGAGAGAGAGAGAGAGAGAGAGAGAGAGCATTGCACACTACTAATTACGAAGAAACCAAAATAGGTGTGAATAATAGAGATACCGTCACTCCAATGGTGATTGTCCTATTGCCCTTTTCTTTTGATGCGTGCATGCGCACATTTTCTATTTCTAATTAGACAAGTTGTGGTACACAGCTAATGCAGAATCCAAGGAACATCCTTGGCTGGGGTGATCTACACGCCTCCACCTCCTTTTCCAGTCACAATTTATGCCCTTTAGCAATAAGTGGAATCTGCCAGACTAACCCGCTACCCATAGAATATCTACTAGCCGGTATCATCTTGACATGCCAAAATACACGTGTATTCTTGCATGCTAGCCACTATTCCATCAATTTGCTTTGATAATATCATTGAAGATAGAAGAACATCAGAAACTTTTAGAGCCCCTTCATGCAAAACTGCTGAAATCTAGACGTCAAGATCACCCCACCAAGGACTCTTCGTTTCTGACACTAACTTTTCTGTCAGAAACTGGTATCCTCCAAAACAATTAAAGAACAGTTTTGGCTGGTCTTGCATTTGTGATATTGAATAACCAATGGCATGACTGAATGACCCATTTATGATGATAAAATTGGCAACAGTAAAATACTTTCACATAGCAATTAGTGTATGAAATCAGTTTGACTCATTTCACCACTAATCTATCCAAGTTCATTCACTAATTCAAGCACAACTAACATGACCAAACGATTGAAATGAATTGCAAAACAGAACTCAACTCTGTTCCTCAAATTTGTTTTAGCTTATTTCAATTTTGTTATCCTCGGGAATATATGAGACATGGAATGCTAGTGTGCTCATGATAAAAAGCTGGTGCGTATCCTAATCTTGCAGTCAGCTAGCAGCAATATGTTATTCATAAACAACTTTTTATTAGAACAGTATAACCAAAGGTGGACCAGTTTACTTTAAAGTGATGAAAAGGAAATCCAGTGCATGGGAGTCTGAAGAAGCGGGTACCTAGTTTGGGATTGTAGTCATCATCTTACGAGTATGCTTCCTGCATGACAGACATGTAGTAGCAAAATACATGGTCTGTGTATGGAGTACTCGGCATGATAACTCTAATATAATGATGAGGTTACTGTATATGCAAGAAACACAGGAGGGTTCCAACCACCGTAAGTGTTTTTCAGGCGATGCTAACTAAGGACTGGTACTGAGGAAGGAAGACAGACAACTCTCTTCCTTTAAACACACGATGGCAGAAAACAATTTGATTTGTCTCATGCATTTTGCCATTTTTCAACTTTTTTCTCATAGCAAGCATAGAACACAAACCCAGTGACACCAAAAATGGATTGTGTATTGATTATGACACTACATGAAAATCTCTAGCTTCCTAAATGTCTAATGTCAAATTTGAAGTTTCTTAAAATCTGGTCATCCAACAGTACACATTTGGGATGAGACGTATAATGCAGGATAAAAGAATGATTCATTTAGCACATACTTACGCAATGTATGTATCAATCAATTGGGTGTTTGTCAGCCTGGCGAGACGTGTAATGTGCAGAAAGCAAAAGAAGAGAAAGGAAAGCACTTGCTACAAAGATCGCATCAAACCACCGGTGATAGAAGTCAAACTGAATTTCTCCACCCAAGACAGCTGTTATGGTTATCCTACCAATAGACACCAGTTCAAACAAAATTAATAATGCTTTGAAAGCAGCCGACTCAAGCAAAAAATAACTAACAAGTAGCACAAACTAATCTGTATTCGTGTAATCTTTTCACTTTGCATTTGCATTGTTGCTTTAATTTAAGAAAAGATCAGGTGGGGGAGATTTTCAGAAACTAAAAGGTTTCAATAATCTGATTCCAAGCAAGATCATAGAATGTGTGGTTACATGCAGAGCATAAACAGTTCACAGTACAAAAATTGTTGTAAACTGAAAACAGGCAAATCTATGAGCCATCAAGAATAACTTGGGGGTTTCAAGATTACATATTTTGGCAATGCAAGACTATTTAAGCAACCACATTAAAGACTATTTGAGATGCACTAAGGACATTTCAGAATTTAGGAAATTGGGTCCTCAGCTTGATATCCAAAAGATGTTCTGCAGTTTCTTTCACAGATATACAAAAGAAGGGGAAAATGCTAAAGGCAAGCTAGCTGCTAAAGAACTGATCATGCACTGCATAAATTCTTCTAATTGCTGGGAAATTGTGTCACAGCTGCAATTTTGACAACTTTCCATCACTGAGAAAGTTATTGTTTCATTATGACAAAATAGGGAATGAGAAAGTTTTCTGGTTTTACTGCAAGGGTGTCCACTTGAAAGCTAAAATTAATAGCATGTTTAAATCAATCACAGAGACAATCACAAATAGATCGTTAACAAAATCTAATATGCAGAATCAGTTATTTGACCTTTCATCAACAATTAACATACCTGTACTCAGTTGCTAAGCTTTTTCTTATCAAAAGTATAGAAGAGACAAAGTACATTCCCATAATTTCAGACAGAAAAAGTACAACATTGCTTGAAGATCCACTCCCAACTCTGGAAACGGCAAAGAAGAACTGCATAAAGCCAAACAACATATGTTAATTACTAAGATAAGCTACTTCTTACTTGCCATCTATAAAACCATCAGCTTCAATAGATTATTGCTAAAAGTTAGTTGAGAACAACTTAGGCATGCATCTGTAGCAGTCAAGTCAAAAAAACTCCACTACTTTAGGCTTGTGCATTGATTTGATCTGGTGAGGACAACAAGTCTAGTTGCTAATCATTATCGTTACAGACTCTCATAGAGTTTGGAGAGTATCTTGTAATATGAATTCAGCATTCACCTGGACTAATTAAAGCCATTCATAGCTTAAGTAATCCATAAGGTGTGGACTCAAATTTGTCCCTCTTTCAGAGGTTCTTTGTTGTCCATTATTTATTCACTTATCCGATAATAAAACAAAGGAAAGAAAAAAAAATACAGAGCCTTGTAGATTTCTCTCTTCAAAGAGTTCATGTCCTATTAAAATCTGTCATGATTAGCAAATAAGGCAAGATAAGTCTCCAATACACAAATTAACAAAACAGGAAATGGAAATCAAAATTACCTTCATGAGATTAGTTAAAAATCCTCGAACTGATATGACCACCAAGATGCCAATGAATAGTAGGGAAATGTACTGTACACCATAAAAATATGAAAGACAACAGCTTCAGCCGTGCAATATTTATTACAATTCTTTTCACAGAAATATCTTTCAGAAGAAACTCTGAAGACTGCATGCAAAAATACACTCTAAACTTTAGTTGATGGTCAAGCAATATTTGCATCACGTGAATATACCTTTCTAAAATAATCTAAAGCATCCACCATGAGCGAACAGTTTATTATGTAGAAGGCAAGAATCATCTTTGAATTTTGTAAGAATGCATAATCAGGAAACAATCAAACCAATTCTCATCATTTTAAAACCAAGAAATTTACTTTAAATTACTATCTGGTATTGCCACACTTTCTCAACATCATGTAAGGTTCACTTATCATTCTCACTTCAGTTAGCTCCAGCAAAAGGACATGATTTAAACTGCCTAAAATCCTACCATAAAACTCAGACCTTTTTGGCAATGCATCACTGACCCAACTGTTGATAGATTAACTTAGTGGCTCTGTCTTGCTGGAATTTTACTTATGTCACTTTATTTATTAAGTTAGTGATCCTACAAAACATAACAAAATACAATGATAACCTTTAATCATTACAAAAGGTTGCAGGTCACAAACAACACATGCTGGGAGCTTGAACAGTGAAAAGTAACATGCAAGTGATAACATGTTTACTATTACAAGCAACATTTATAACCAACCTGCGATAATAATGCAGCATTAATTCCTATGTCAAAGAACTGCAAAAATAAGCTAATAGTCCTTGTCACAGGATCAACTGAGCCAGCCTGTAAAAAGAGTATATTGTATAAGCATTGTGTAAAAAAGTTGGTGTGAAATGATTTAGGATTTGAAATCATACATTGAATTACAAAGTTGAACATGTCAACAAAAGGAATCATTTAGAGGCAGGAATTTACCTCCTTGAATATAACACTTTGCAAAGACTGCACCAAGCAAATAGAGTAATCAGTCACCTTACTTTATTCATGCATTGAATTGAAATTAGAAAAGGAAAAGCATATTAATGAACAGCTAAAAAAGTTCTTTACATTGCCAAGGCAAAAATTATAACATCACATTCAACAGAATTTTGGAATTGAAAACAGTAAAATAAATTATAAAGAAAATTATTGTGTTCACTAAATGGCAGGTTGTAATTTAATGACAGATCAATTGTTTTCTTTGGTTATAGGAGGTAAACCTTAGTTTTTTCACATAAGTGACAGACTTCCACTAATCTCTCATTCATACTACAGAAAACATAACAATTCATCTCACATGAGAAAAGGTAGAACATCAAGAAAAGCGACTCCCTAAATCTGATGCCACTTGACCAGAATCTGAATTTAATAACATTACTGCAGGATTTTGATTAGTTGCTAATCCATAAATTTAGTAAATCATTATGGGCTTGGCGCTTCAAACCCATTACTGGAACTCATTCAACTCACACAGTCGAAGAGCAATTCAAATTCAGATCTTCAAAAAGCACTTCTTGAACATTGTGTCCATAAAATAAAAATTTTGGGTGGCCAATATCCTTTCATTAAATGGGTACAAGATTTGATGAATAATTCAGAACAGCAACTAAGAATTTCATAAAAATAAAAATTTGACGGATTCAAAAGTCCATAAAAATGACAACTCAAACTAATCACAACCAAGGGAAGAATTGAGATTTTTTGTTTTAAAAAAAAACAAAATTCATAGATTTGAGGTATGGCTATTGGTTGATGCTTGGGTTCTGAAATTGGAAGTGGAAGCAAAATTGGCAATAAAGAAGACTCGTTGTGTCAATAATACCAGCAGTTTGCAATGAGCAAAAATGTCATCTGAATTTTGTTGTCAAATATGAAATTCAGTTTTATACACTGCACATAGGCATTTTTCTCAAGGAAGACAAATCTTAAATGTCTTGAGTACTTGTTAAATGTCCAAAGATAAATCTTACAACTATTGGAATCTTGTTTATGGGTTAAAAAAGAAAAAGAAACCCTAATTGGTGCCACACTTTTGGGTTTAGTTCAAGCACTAAGGGGTGAGGAGGGATTTGCTAAGGTCCTAGGGAAAATCTTACCGATCAAAATTTATCTACTCTTCTCACAAATCTATCCTTTCTAGGAAATCAACTCATTAAAAAATCAAACCCAGGAATAAAAACACTTATCTGAAACAATTTTAATGGACCTTAAGGTAAAATTTGTCTTCAACCCCCCAGCACACGCACATAGCCCTAAAAAACATGAGTATTAATGAGCAGTGAGGGTTTTTTTTACTATTCATTTCAATTTTATTCCGAGGGAGAAACACAATAGAAACTGAATATCACATGAGATAAATATTATTGCCACACTGGCATGCATAAATCAGTGCACACACAAAAGGCATCCAGAAGATCCTCATTCTTCCATCAAAGAATGTTTTAACCATACCTTGATCATTTTGTACACACAATAAACAGAACATGCATAGCCAAGTAAATTCTGCATGTGACCCCTCCAAGTTCGAGAAAAAGCAGCTGCCTCCTGCAAAGTAAAGGAAGTACAGGTAAAAAAAATTGGTTGTTCACAAAGAGGGAAAAAAACCCATTATAGAGAAATCCATAGATTACAGAAAACACGTTCATTGTTGTTGTTGTTAAAATGGAGATAATTAACACATCCACCTAGTCATATAAGTACCCCATTATCAAGACACATATAAAACCCTCTCTTCAAGTGACCAAACTCCTTTCTCTGAACCTGACTACTATTTTCCCTATCTCCAAATTCACAACAAAATAAATCAAAGACTCAGAACACCCTAATTTCAGCTGTGAAATGGCATATTTTCATCACTTCTAAAGTTTGGCAAGTCTAATAATTCTTAATCAAGATATCTAAAAGTCACAGTTTGACCTGCTAGACATCAGAGTGTCATTTAATGTACTCTCAAGAAGGGTCATGACCTGAAACTCCATCTAATAACTCTCCCACATATTTAATAACAAAATATCTCATCCATGAGCTAGAAAGAAATTGAGAATGATCTAGATTTGCTAGAGCCAAAGAGAATATACTAGAAATGAACCTTAGCTTGGCGAAGCTCATATATTTCCAAAAATAGCTGCTTTGAAAGCTCTTCTAAGGCTTCAACCTCTGCTTCCATGGTTTTGATATCTGAAAAGGGGGGGGAAAGCACTCTGTAACTATGAATCATAAGAAGCTTGGGGACAAACTAAAAGTTCAATGATTATATCGTGGATGATAAAACAAAACCCATTACAATACTAAAAACTCTAAGGCCCTATTTTAACTGGAAGGAAAAAAAAGGGAGTAGAGATGAAAAAATGTGAATGGACACAGAAACAGGGAGATGGAATGGGGATTAATGAGAATAGTTAATGAAAGGCCATCATTGTGTTTGATATATAACTGGGATTGCAGTGGCGTTGGCAGTATGGTGAGATAGGGGGTTGGTGGTGGTGGTCATGCTGGTTGTCGGATTTTGAAAGGGGGTTTTTTAGACTGGAAGCGGTGATGGCAGCTGTATGCTGGTGCTGGTGCAACAGTAGATGTGCTCAAGTTAATATTGTTGTTTAGACTGGAAGTGGTGATGGCAACTGTATGGTGGTGCTGGTGCTGGTGCTGGTGCTGGTGCTGGTGCTGGTGCTGGTGCTGGTGCTGGTGCTGGTGCGACAGTAGATGTGCTCAAGTTAATATTGTTGTATTTAAAACCACATCCCATTGTTACAGATAAAAAAAGGCCAAACTCTCGTTCTCATTCTTTGATTTTTATTCTGAGCTTCATTTTGATATATTTCCCCTTCCTAGGCTCCAACTCCAAGATATAACTAGAGCTTAAGAGTATGACCACAACAATGACAAAACCATGTTCCAAAGCTATGTTGGGGAGAAAAAAATGTGTACACAACTATACACAAGCAGAAAAGGTATGAAGATTTTTAAGACAAGAATTACTCAGTAACTTCAGCCACCTTGCTGATCAAAATCTTCATCACCAATTCACTAAAATTACATTTACTTACAATTGTAACAACTTGTACACAATATCTAGATAATAACTGGAACTAACAAAACAATTAAAAGAAACATCATGAGATTACAAATAGCTACAAATTTAATAACCACTGAAAGTAAATACAAACAAAGTAGCAAGCAAAAAAAAAAAAAACTCTTAGCCTGTGGAAAAACCACATCTTTTCATTTCGATATTTACTTGAGAAGAACATATCAAACAATATTACCTTGCTCCTTTTGATCATCTTGCACGGATCGTACAACTGTGCCAACTATCCGTTTGAAGAAAGATCTAGCATTTAACTTCTGCAATGTACAACCACAAGTGAGAATGTCTATGTACTAGGATTTCTAACAATTTATAGTGATAAAAACCATGTGTAAAGTATAAGGTCTAAAATATTTAACAAAGGGGGAAAATATTTGTCACATAAAACATGATGGCAGGCGCGTCCCCATAAATATATATTCACGTTTATTCATGTGCAAGAGTGAGTGCATGCACTTGCAAACTTGCCAACACATGTGGGCAAATAGGATGGTGAGCCAAATGATGTCATAAAAAAGTGAGACAATCAGCAAACTCAGTTTTGCATCTAGTTTGGGCCTAAACCAAATACCTTATTTGTCACCTGGTCATTAATACCAAGCAGAATTCCTACAAGTGCTTTTTCCCAAAGTCAGAACTTCAGGGAAAAGAGGTTGCAGCAGAATTTACACTTTTTCCTCAAACCTGGAGGAATATAAATGTCTAGACCAGCCTCATCATGTCTAGTCTAGAAATGAGCTTTTTTGTCTAAGGAGATACATAATTTAGGTAATTGATAAGTGGTAAGATAACGGGATGAAGCAAAATTAGTTCAAGTTATCTCTTAAATGTTCCCTAAAACATATATTCTATCCACTAGAACTCCTTTAGGGTATTAAAAGAATTTCCTAGTATGTGGATTGATACTGACTTATGATTCTAAGAGTTAACAACTTGAGGAAGGGAGCACAAATTTTTTAAGGTCATTTAAACATTGCTACACATTTTTCTCAACAACCACCAAGTGGAGTGGCAACTATCCAATTCTGCCCCTAGCATTACATAATTGTTTGATATACATGTCAAATTAGATTTTTCTCTTTTTTATTCATGTATTATAATGTCTTTTTATACACAGTCAAATAGCTATGCTCTCCCTAATAACATATTTGTTTCTGAAGTACATAGATTAACATTCTGCCCATGTTTCTAGTTTTATCTCTTTTAAATGTGTTTTATCCAGCCTAACTTTAGAACTGTATGTAGAAAGTAAATTTTGAACACAATTATTTGTGCAATAGGTGTTGGTTGCTCCAGTTTAAACCTCTCACAATGAGATAACTTTTTCCGTGTTTTCTCTACAGATTTAGAATGTGTTTGGGAACGCAGCTGACCGCATGTTTCCAAAATTTTGATTTTTTTTGCTTTAAATTAATTAATTTTTGTATGTTTTTTGATCATTTTGATGTGTTGATATCAAAAAGGCATTTTAAAAAAATAAAAAACATTATTTAGATGCATTTTCAAGTGAAGCATTTTGAAAAGCAACTACTACCACAATAACAAACACGCTCTTACTTCAATAATAAAAAGCTGACAATAAAATTTGTATATTTCAAGCACAATGTCTCCCTAGGCAATAGATGCTTTGATAACTTTAAGACATTGAGCAAGAGAGGAGTGTAAATTGGAAATTGAATTTGATTAAAAAAAAAGACAATGAAAATCAAATCTCATCCAAGCATATTGATTTTTTAAAGACCTGATATCCAACATTTGCTGGAAACAGAAACACTGCCATGAAAATGCACAAAAAAGAAAGTAAGAAGAAAAATAGCAAGATAAGAAACCTCCTCCGATCCCTGGATTCGTTCCATCTCCATTTGAGAAAGGACAATCCTCTTTTTCTTCGCAACACAAGTCTCAATGGATTGCATTAATTGTCTTTCCAAGGCTTTGATCTCTGAATCCCCAATTTCTCTACCATGTTCAACATATCCAGTCATCAGAACAAAAAACCAGCAATTACATAATTGAATAAACAACAGACACAGTGAAAGAATCTGAATGATTTTAGCTCCATAAATCTATTCAAGAATATAGCCAAGTGAAGCATCAAAACTACATGGCAATGCTTGTAGACAAAGCCATGAAATATCATTGGTGCAGAGAAAGCAAACAACTTGGTTATAAAAACCCTTTACATGTCACAATAATATGCTGTGAATATCTAATTTCTAGTTTGGTACAAAGAAAGCAAATAAATTGGTTAAAAAACTTCTTATATGTCACAAAATAATTAGTGAATATCTAAAATATATCATCTGTACATAATGCAGCAAACTCAAGTGTAATTTTGACACTTCTGAAATATTAGCATGCATGGAAGAGCAAATCTGTATCGAGTGCAGTAGATACTTTGCTCAATTCTAGCACCACCTGTGATTTACCAGAGTAATGAATTCCCACCTACCCACTCTTACCAATAATGAACCTTAAATTTGATGATGCATAAAAAAACTAAGGCATGATCACATCCACAGGAAGTGAGGAAGCTTTAAAATAATACTGCAGATAACCCACTGAACCTATTCTCTAATGCAAAATTTACACAAAGACACATCCTCTTTTGCCATTTCTGGTATTCATCCACATTTCTTGTCCAGATGAGATTATATGTTGACAATGTTTCTTCAATGTTCAATCCACTCTTTGGTCTGTCTCTCACCCCACAGTATATCTGACTATGCTGATTCATGAATCATGCAACATCCTATCAGTGAAGGGTTCAGTTATTCTTGCATAAGGAAAAAATAGGTGAACGCTATGTGCCTTTCACTGATTAATTTGCAAATCATAAACATGTTCACTTGCTTTGTCAACACAGATGACTCTATATTGATATTAAAAGACGTGTTGTCAAATAATCTGGCACCTTAACATTCTCTAACAAAGCTACATATTACATTTATACTTCCACCACTATTGCCTATCCAAAGATAGTTGCAATGTCATATAAAAATGTTGGCTATAGAATGGAGGTGCTACTGGGCAGAAGAATTTGAGCCAAAGCAAACTCTTTCTACAAGAATTAAAAGACGTGTTGTAAAATAACTCCTTTTCCAGTTAATCAGCAAATTGGTTAGAAAAATGTACATAGGATGCACCTGGTTTAACATAAAAAGTAATGCCAACACACAGCCACACAAATGGTATAAAATCTTGTAGAAAGAAACATTGGCCAGTATTCTTTTATTTGATTACCTAATGAAGAGAGATAAATAACTGTAGGGTAAATTCACAGCTCCAAAACCAGACAAAACAGCCATAACAGTGACACCAATAACCCCAATTCTGCTGACTAGCTGAGGCATTGTGAAGAAACCTGGAAATAAAATTATGAAGCATAAAAGCAGCATAAAATGCAGGTAAGCTTCTGAACCACCAAATCAATAAGTGAATTCTTAGAGTAACAACAAGGTAAAGGTGACAGAAGTAACAAAGACAAAGGGAAATAAGCAGCAACTCGGGGAAAAGTAGATTCACTCCCATCTTTGGAGTAATCAGAGAATAGAAATTATGGAGCCAAAAGAAAACTTGCATTCTCATTTGGGCTAAACAAGAACCTTTATCAGGCGAAGGCATGGGGAAGTGAACGCCCATGCGCCAAAAAGCATAGAGAAAGGCAAACAAGAATATGATGGCTCCGAGTGCAGCCCTTTCCCTCCTCACGCCTGAAAATATATATCATGTATATATCAAAACAAATTCATCAATGCGATGGCACAAAGAAAAACACACACACACACACACACACACACACACGCATACATACATACATACATACATACCGTTGTTGCGAAGCATCAAGTAGCAGTGATAATACGGCAACATGAAGACAAGTAACAATATTAAACAAAACAGATCCACCTTCCAATTTATCCATCTTGCCCTTCATTTTACCCCAAAAAACAAAACCCAATTATTAATTTTTGTAAATAGAAACAATAAAGAAATGAAGATTAGTTAGAGTTACAGACTGTTTGGAGAGGAGTGGGATGATTTCGAAGAGGACAAGTTGAAGGAGATTGCAAGAGAAAGCAAAAACAACACTAAAAATGATCTGAACCAATGCTCTTTTCTCTTCGTATTCTTTATAGAGTCTTCTGTTTAAGAACCAAAGACCTGCCCATCCTAATAGACACAGTGATCCTACCACCACTATTCCTTCAAATATGGCCCCCAATCCCCAACCCATTTTGGATCTACTCTTCTTCTGCTACAGCTACAACTACTACTATATTGACAAATCTACACTGCCCATCATTTTCTCTCTCAATCTTGCTTTTGCTTTACCCGACTTTGTTTCTGTTTTCATGGAAAATCGAGCGAAACGTTTCTTTCTTCCACTGTTTCTGTTCCTCTCTCTGCTTCCCTCTCTCTCTCTCAACCCCCAGGTACCAAGGACTAAGCTATAACTTCGTCACTGTAGTTTAATAATTATTAAAATAAAACTAATAATTAATAAGTCCTATTTGTTTAAAAAAACTATGTGTATTTATTCTCTATATTTTCTTAATTCATTTATAATTTGCTATTTTATCTTTTCATTTTTCTTTTAAAAATAATAAAATAAATAAAATAAAAGGTGGTAGACAAAGAGATTGATTAAAAAAATTATTTAAAAAAATACATTAAATTAAAAATACTGACAAAATAAAGAGCATTATTTTAAAATCCGAACCAACAAGTTATCTAATAAGTTAAGTAATTCAAGGTCTAAGTCATGACTCATGACTCGATTAATTCAAAGTCTAGATCATATTGAGTTTCAACAAAAAAAAAAGAGAGAGAATTAATTTGAATAATCTAGTTAAAAACTAGAATTGAATCACAACCTGTTAGCCTAAAAAAATAAAAAAATAACTAGGTAAATAAATATTTATTTTTTATATATATTTTTTAAAATAATATATTTTTTATTTTTTAATAAAATAAAAGGTTAGATAAATCTAACCCCATGACCATACACTAAGGATTAGTTTTAAAACTAAAGTAAAGAGACTATTTGAATA
>Ga0325405_1002938_pt1 | contig 17597 bp, 2 predicted proteins | sample PopdelMetagenome_21_FD_205663 | JGI IMG/M metagenome (GOLD analysis project Ga0325405, IMG submission 205663) | Populus deltoides microbial communities from Bellville, Georgia, United States - Xylem-Control-R2 | ecosystem: Host-associated > Plants > Phyllosphere > Stem > Wood/Secondary xylem...
GGGACTTGACGAGTCATTCACTATAAAGCCAGGTACACTTGGAAGAAAATAGCTCCCCATGGAAACCTGAGCGATGTCGAAACATGCAAACGAAATGAAGGGGAAAACAAGCTCTAATAGAGCAGCCTCTTTTGATTCGACGGGGACTGGCATGTACAGCAGGATCTCTAAACTAGAAGACGACAGGGTCCTCTCTAACCAAGCAAAGGTCAAAAGAAAAAAAGTCTAGCAGCTAGCTCTCTATATAACCATATCTAGCGAGGAAAGCTTATGCACAAAGCAACTAATGTCTCATATTTAAGCCTTGAGGGCTTGAACTACATCTATTATTTCCCGATAAAATGTGATTGCCTCAATCTCCTTTAGTTGGAGGTTGCACGCATGAACAGAAGTGCCCTTTCTTCCTCTTCTGGCGAGTTCTTGTGCTGCCGCCATACAGATAGTCCTGCAGTAGAACTTTTGTTTTTTGCTCTGTGATTTTTGTTTTCCCTCTACTTCTGTTTTCATCATCAAGTTTCAGCAAAACGAACTGCAATTTCTGCACCTCCAACTGCAAACGCCCGATTTTCTCTGACACTCTTCTTGCCTGCTCTGTAATCTTTCTTCTCCTGACACTGCCACTCTCATCTGGTGCTAATTCGGGTTTCTCGTCAAAGTACAGCGGCTCATCTTCAACAGTCTTCATTAGTTTGCGATTCACTTCAAACAACTTCATGATGGCCTCCTCGGATTCTTCCAGCTGCTCCTTCACATTATCATATTCAATACCTTTTCCCTTCTCGCTCTTCTCTGTAATCTCCACCTTGCTCATCAAATCTTGAACTGTTATTTGAAGATTTGTCAACTTTTGAGCATCAGAATCAAGTCTTTCTAGAATTTTCCTCTCATTCCCTTCTTGACAAGACCCTGATAATCTTTTTGAGATCTCTAATTTATCCACACCCACCTCCTTCTCAACCATTGATTCTGCAGAAGGATGCTGCCTAATGTGTTTTTTCTTCTTCTGTGAAGCAGTCACCTTCTGCGTTTTTCCAACAGTCAGGTCAATGCTGTCATCCCGATCAGCAGTTTCCCATATTTCAAGCATCTTTTCATCAGCCTGCATAGTTTCTCTCCTGCTGATTCCATGGGATGAACATTCTGATATCTGATCAAGTATTATGTCTTTTGTCATCACTTCATTCCCATCCTCTGAGATTTCATGTGTTCGTTTCTGCCGCCTCAGATCATCACTGGGTGTGGCCCCCATTTCCCCATCCTCCAGTTTTGGCTTAACATACCTCCTTGTCTCGACACCTTTTTGACGTGCACTGCTTCCAGATTTCAAGTCCTCAATCTGCCTTATTGCAGCATCAAGTTTGGAATGATAACTCAAGTTTTCTAGCATAACAAGTCTCTCCTTCTCAATGATTTCTTTCTCAATAGCTCTAATCCTCATTTGCAAATCCTGGAAGTCCAAGGTTCCACCTGGCACCATGCCACTCTGTCCTTCACTCATTTGGTGAAAACCTTTGGCATGCACCACCAATGCAGCATCCTGCAGCAAGCGGAATATAAGAAAAATATTAAAACCATGAACTTTAAAGGATATAAAGAAAGCATTGCCCATATTCCAATATTCCAACTGAGTTGTTTTGTGAACATAATGCAAAAGGTTACAAACTATGGGGTCAAACTGCAAAGTGCAAGGAATATTAATAGGAGTAATGTACGGGCATATCAAAATTGGGTGAATGAAGCTTGAGAGCTTATAAGGTTACAACAGACAAGATCTCAAGGAATTATTGATGTGATTGATTTTTCAAAACCCCATAGAGGATGATTATACAATGAACTGATTGGATTATGGTCATGTCACTTATAGAACCAGACCATGCCATAATGGAACGATTCAAAATCAGACGAATAGAAATTACCTTTGATTCCTTGCTGTCACCTTCATGAAGTGTTGCATCTGGAAGAGTGTGCTTCTCCAGTGATGTTACACAATCCCTCAACGACATGAAAGCTGGCAAATATGCAGCCACAAGAGCTTTTAGTTCTGCATTTCCGCCTTCCAAAGTGCTAACTCTTTCTTTCAGCTGGTCAATCTCCATGTCTTTTGAGCAATTTCCATCTTCAAGGCTCTCACATATTTTAAGGAGCTCGCGAAGCTTTCCTTCAAACAAGGCTTCTCGGACAGCTGATATCTGCAGCTCACCAAACAATGCAACAGCCTGAGACTCTTGTAGTTCAACCTCATTTCTTTCCTTTACCAGTTCATGACTCAAATTTTCCTTCCTGTCTTTAACTTCTTGAAATTCTTCATGCAATTTCCTAATTTCAGACTCCAATTTCTGATTTACTTCACGAATGTTTTCAGCCTCCTTAATTTTCTGATCATAATCTCCTAATAGTTTGATGATCTGCATTTCTTGATCTGATCGTATCACCTCAACCTCATCATACTTGCACTTCAGATCCTCCACCATTTTATGCAACTCTCTCTTCTCATCTTCTAAGTTATCTAACTCTTTCTCCAGTGTCTTCACCTTCTCGTTGAGACCATTATTGTCATGACACAGTTTATCTAGGCTTACACCAAGGCTTTTTATTTCCACAGATTTTTCACAGATGATATCCCTGAAAATTAGAGAAAGGGTACTTTGAGATACAGTTTCAACAAGAATGCAGAAGTTTTCCTCTTCCAGTTCACATTTCTCCATCTGCAGGTCTGAAAATGATTTCATAAAGGACCTCTGATCATCAAGAACCTTGCAGTTCTCCTCTTGTAAGTTCTGGAAAGCACCTTGCAAGTCTGACAGCTGTACATGGAGATTATTTAGTTCAGCCTTCAAAGCCTCCTCTTTGTGATCTCCCTCTATTAACTTCAATTTCATCTCTTCGTTTATCCCTGAAAGCTCTTGGCTCTCATTCTGCAAAACCAAGAATTGCTCAGACCTGGTTGTCAATTCTTGATCGAGGATATTTTTAGTCTTCACAAGATTTTCCACCTCTAATTGCAGTTGCCTAAGCAGAGTAACTAGAACAGAGTTCTCAGTGAACAACCGCTGATTTTCATCTTGTGTCTTGAAGAGAAACTCCTGTGATTCTTGAAGCCTGTTGAGTACATGGTTCAGTAGTTTTTGGTCTTGCTTGGGTTTATTTTCACACTGGTTCGCATCATTTTCACACTGGTTCGCATCAAGTTCAAGAGTCATCAACAACTGATAAAGTCCCATCCTCAGTGTTTTAATTTTATCAGATAAGCATTTCACCTCTTCTTGTTGTTCACAATTTTCATGTCTCATATCAGAGATCAGTTTCTCTGACAGTTTAGATGCCTCCATGAGCTTCTGATGATCAAGCAAGAGGGAAGAATTCTTCTCTTCCAATTCTTGCGCACATTTCTGCAAGATAAAGATCTCAATCTCTGCATTCACAGCTTTGTCCAGCTCCTTTTCATATTCTTTCTTTCTGCACAGACTTTCTTCTTGTAGCAAACAAATCTGTGATGCCATACCAGCCAATTGGGACTCACTCAACTGGGCTAGACTAGCATGTTCTTGCTTTTCAGCATCTAAACGAACCTGTAATTCTTGTACTTCATGAAGTGAGGATTGTCTCTCCTTCTCCAGATGGGAATATTTTTCTTGTAATTCTGTATAATTCTTCTCCAAATCCTGCAAGCTTTTCTCACTGATGTCCAACTGAGAAGATAAACTTCCTTTAATGGAGGCCAGCTCAGACTTCTCATTCACAAGCAGCAGGCAAAAATCTTCTAAGCTCTTTGATTTTTCCCTCAACCCTTCAAGTTCAGCATTTGCATCAAGGAGGAAATTCTCCAGAATGTGGTTCTTCTCTGTAAGTTTCTCCAAATCATCAGTAGCAAATTGCAACTCAGAAGCCATCAAATCCTTCTCAGAAACAAGAACGGATTTCTCTTCCACAAGATATTGACAGGATTCTTCTAGTGCCTTTAACTTCTCTCCGACCCCTTCTAGCTCAACATTCAAATCTGATAAAGAATTCTCCAGAAGAGCATTTTTATCAACAAGTTTCTCCATGTTCTCCAACTTTTCCAAAAGAGCTACCTTTTCAGTTCTGTCTCTCTCACAAACCTCCTTCAGCTTGATGTTGACATCCTTCAAATCCTTCACAGATGATCCAAAGGACTCTGGACTGAAGCCAACTGATTCCACCTGCCTCATGATTGCCTGATGCTTCTGGTTAAGTTCATTTAGCTCCTCCTTTAGACAGTAAATCTCTTGCTGAAGAGCATTTCTTTGGTCCAGTCGAAGCTCCACCTCTGCTTCAAGTTTCTTTATGGTCTCCCTTAAGCTTGAAATCTCGTCTTGCAGATTCTGTATAGTCAGAGCTGAAGATAAGTTGACTTCACTAAGGCTCTTGTTCTCCACCTTGACATGCTCCACTTCATCTTTTAAACTCTGATTACGAGCTTCCAGGTCCTCCAAAATTTGAGCCCTGTTCTGAAGCTGAGCCACCACAGATCTCAATTCTTCCTGAGATTGAGAGTGCAGATGCTGTAGAGTTTGAAAAGCAGTTTCAGCCTCCATGAATCTCAAGTGCTCTTCTTGGATGAAAGCCCAAAGTCTCCCCAACTCCTTCTGCTTTTCCGTAAGCTCATTGCTTTGAGCCGCCACTTTCTGCATCACTGACTCTAACTCGGAGTGTATGGTTTGGTTTGATTTTTCTAACAGAAGACACCTCTCTTCAGAACTCTTTAACTTCACAGTCCCATCATCTATCACCAAGTTAAGCCTCAGGGCTTCCTCCTCAAAACAAGCAATTTTTTGCTCCAGACTGACAATTGTTGCCAAGCACTGCTGGTACTGAGCGACAGCAGCTTCCTTTTCTTCAGTTAGCCTGGTCAAAGCATGCTTCAAGGCTTCAATTTCCCTTTCAGCATCATCTGCACGCTCACTGAACCTCTTGGCATCTTCCTGTGCATTATGTAATTTGTCCTCTAGATCAGATATCTTTTCCAAACATTGGCTGTACTGAACCAGTGCATCAATTTTTTCAGCTTCTAATCTAGACAGGTCTTGCTTTAGGGATCGAGCTTCAGTTTCAGCTTTGCTGGCTCGCTCATTTAGCTCTCCTGCATCCTTTTGGACAAGAGAGAGATTGTTCTCCAGATTAGAAATCTTTTCCAGACACCCCTGGTATTGAAGAAAACTAGATTCCTTTTCCGCCTCTAATTGTGCAAGGACTTCCTTCAAAGTTTGCACTTCAGCTTCAGCTTTGCTAGCTCGTTCATTAAGTCCCCTGGAATCCTCTGTTGCACGAGAGACTTCGGACTCCAGTTTAGACAATCTTTCCAAACTTTGCTCATACTGAAACAGGCCAGCTTCTTTTTCGGCTTCTAGTTTAGCAAGTGCATTCTTTAAATTTAAAATTTCTAGCTCAGCTTTACTAACTTGCTCAGACTCAGATGGGGCTCGAGCCTTGATATCATGGATGCCATTGTTTTGCACACCTCGTCCTTTCTCCTCTGGGTCATGGAAATTGAGGCCTTTTCTCACCCTCCCTTCTGCAAACTTAGCATTGTCCATCCCATCTGCAAGCCCAAAAAGATCATTGAATTGTTTCAAACCCTTTCTTCCAGGATCTGATTTTTCAGTAAAAGCTCCATTCCTTTTGATAGCATGGGATGGTGAGATGCCCAAAGCATCCTTTTGCAGCTCATCAGGGTCAAAAGGTGCACGTATTGGTGGCATATCAGGTGTACGGGGATCACAGTCAGTAGCAGAACCTGCAGGTGAATCATCACCCAGAATAAAGGGGGCTTGGTTGGGAAATGCTTCTGCCATTGTTCGTTGCGCCTGGTGAAGGGCCCCGGTGGCATGATCATATCTTTCAGCCAAGGCACGATACGCTCTATAAAACTCTTCGACCAATTTCATAAGCTCTGGGCGTTTCTTGTAGTACATCTCTGCCCTCCTTGCAAAGGAATCTGCATCTTCTTCGATGAGTTTGATCATCTGTTTGACTTTGGAATCCATATCTGTTCATAGAAAAGAGATTTGTTAAATGGTTACCTGAAGAGAGGGAGAAAATGCTACAGTAAGTCTAGCACAAAACCTACAGGATGAAAGACGTGATGGAGAAAATAAAACATTAATTCACTAAATATTTTGGGCAAGTACAAGACACCGTGTGGTTTTGTGCTTAAAAGTAATTAGCTAAAAGATATATTCATAGATCAGATATCTTCTGCTTAAAAAAGTAACTGCAGCTTTCTTAGCCACAACACACCAAATTAAATTAGAAGTTCAACTGAGCAGCCATGGATGTAGCTCCAGTTCTCAGGCATAATGTAAGAGGTTAGCAGGCTTCAGATTTGAATTGGAAAGTAGAAATGCTTTGGCAAGCTAATAAGAATTACTGATCATTTATGCAGATTTGACCAAGAATGGGATACGAAGTTGCAAGCCCTCCCAGACAAGCCATGATGCAGATAGACTTAAAGAACTCATTAACTGATACTCTTTGCTTAATATTCAAAGGAGAATGTTTCTCCAAAAATTTGGTTCCTTCACCAATAGGGAAAAAAAAGGACAATCAATTCAAAAGAATAAGGAGATCAAAGATATCGGTTAGGTCATTGAATCCCATGCCATAGAAGAAAAAAACTCTAGATTGTGCCCTCAAATAAAAGAATCTATCAATTGAAAAGAAACAGAAAGCGAAGACACAAGCATGAGACAATAACTTGGATTGATTTTGCACCTACATTTCAAGCGTTTTAACTGGTTCCATTCATTTGTTTGGAATTCATTAACTATGTTTCCTTTTGGCCCCAGTTGCAGGAGAGTGGTCAGGAGATGCATTTTCATCACACCGACCAATGTGGAAGTATGCTACAACAATTAACTTGGAGTCCCAATCTCAGAAAAATGGTGGTGTCATTCATTGTAATGTGTTGGTTATCATGTCTTCCAAATAGCCAGATCACTCAAAAATGATTAAACAGTAGTTAACTAAAGCCCACTTGCACAGTAAACAGAAATTCGAACCGAGTGCCTAAGAAACAAGCCAATACCTGTAAGATTTTCTTGAAGCCATTTTGAGTTTTTTGGGCTAATGTGGCTGTCCCACCACCACGAATACTTCCTTTTAGAATCTGCTTGCGACCTGGCAGCCATAATTCAATCCAATAACACTACCACTTCCCAATTCCGATCGCAGAAATGACAAAACTACGATCCTTGAAGCAATAAGTACGATCCAAACCAACGATCAGTCAAACCGACACTGATTTCTCAATATTGAGTTTTGTACTCCCCTCCATGTACCTAAGTCGACAAAATCAACAAACAAAACATACTTAATTCAGCTGATTTCAATGTTAACAACACTGACAATTCATAAGATCGGAACCTTGAAAATTTTAAAACAAATAAATTGAGACCAAGAAAAAAAACCCTACCTGATCAGCAGAGCTTTCAAGTCCAGATAGTGATTAGTATACAAAAGAGTAACAGCTCTCTTAAGAATTTGTAAGAAAAACCTGATCAAAGTAACACAAAAAAATCATACATCGGAATCTGATATGCTTCATAGAATTAAAAAAAATCAGTCATTTAATCAATAAAAAATAAAAAGAAAAGAAAAAGCAACTGCATGATCATACACGACAGATTAAAGCATGAAACTCTCATAAAAAGAAAAAAATAGAGAGAAGTGATCGCAAGTTAAAAAAAAACAGAGACAAGAATAACGTAACCAGGCAAGACAAGAGCAGAAAAACACGGCTCATTGACCATTGACATGCATTGAAGAAGAAGAAGAGGTGGTGATAGCAGACAGTTCAGAGATTTTCTTAGGAAAAAAAAACTCACCGAAAGGAAGTTGTTTAGAGGCTAATCTGATAGCAGCAAGAAGAAAAACAAGTAGAGCTGCTTCCTCTGTTTTTGTTCTCGGGGATCACCCCATGCTTGTTAGATCTCTCTGTGTCTCTTTGTGTCACTCTTATTTGTTCGTGTGTTTCTCTCTCTTGCCGTTGTTGCTTGCTTTTTATGCTGTTGCTTTTTAGTGAAAGAACAGTCGTAGAGGAAAAGGAAACGAAAATAAGCGAACAAAATTGAAGTCAGGAAAAGACCAAATGCCTCGAAAGTTTGAAAATAATGATGATGATAATGCTCCCACAGTGACCAACTACGGAAGATTTACGATGTTGAGTTAGTAATTAATGATATTTATTTATTTATATTTATATTGAATATAAAGATAGAAATAAAAAAGAGAGGAAATATAATCTATTATCTATAAAAAATAATTAAAATATTTTTATTTATAATATTTTTATTTATACATTAAAAAAAACAATTGACTAATAGAGTAATTAATAGTGTTTTATTAGTTATTTTTAATATTAAAATGGATTTTTTTATATCAGTTAATGAAATAGAAATTTTGGAACGAATACTAATTAAGAGTTTGATTGATATTGTAACCATGATTGTTTTTTAAAATATTTTTTATTTAATAATATATTAAAGTAATATTTTTTATTTTTTAATATCATCACATCAAAATAATTTTAAAATATAAAAAAAATACTTTATAACCATAAAAACAAACATGCAGTTAGAAATGATAAAAATCTATTTGTTTGTTTGATTTCAAATTTTTTTTTTTTCTGAAAGTTATTTCAGACCGAAGATTATCGTTGTGTCTGTTTCATTTTGTAAGAAAAGGAAGATTTTGTTACCATGTTTGAGGGATGCTTCTCCTTGATCAGTTCTTCTACTTCTACCCATAATTAATATTAAGTAAATTAAGGTTTAAGAAAACAAGATTTGGCATGACCATGTTTGTTTGAAGTGGAAAACAGAACTAATTAATTTAATGGATCATTAATTGTTTTTCCTTAAAATTAAATATCTTAGTTATTTAAATATGTTTTATTTCATGTATATCATGTGGTACACGAGACTTGGGCATGTTTGGAATATGATTGCGGTTATTTTTTAAAGTATTTTTCACTCGAAAATGCATCAAAATAATATTTTTTATTTTTTAAAAATCATTTTTAATATAAAAGTATCAAAATAATCAGAAAATATTAATTTAAAATAAAGAAAAAAATAAAAAATATTAATTTTTTTCAAAAATATTTTTAAAACTAAAAAAAAGGAAAAACAAAAGTAGCAAGTGAGAGTTGAAAACAATTGGCTTTGGTTTATTGATTTGATATGAAAAAATTAATGTTATATTTAAAATAAATAAAAAAACACCGTTATTCTCTTAACGGAGTTGCCCCTTACAACAATATTGGGGGCCTCCGAATCTATGCTAACATGAAAGAAACAGATTTATTCCGGCCCTTAAATAACCGTGGCACCCGTTAGTTTAAAAGAAGCCGTTTGATGTTGATGTAAATTTTAAAATTTAGGACCACTTAGCAATCACTCCAGTCAATATGGTAGGCAGGCGTGGGGGAAAAAGAGCATGGGGGCGTTATGGTAATTTTAATAAATGAGAATCTTCAATGCTTTGTACGTTGACACGGTGTGCGGCAACACATTTTACAAAGGTGGGCCTTGGGGGCGTCTTGGACGGTGGCGGAAGACGGATGTCATTCGTCACGCCACTAGATATTCCTCCGTGTCCACTAACGACCGCGATGATGTCATGGCACACATTACATGTTTGGAATGTCATTTTAATATTTTTTATTTAAAAATATATTCAAATAATTTTTTTATTATTTTTAAATTAAAAGATAAAAAGTATTTAAAAATATAGTAGTAATTGTTTTTAAAAATACTTTTCACTTAAAAATATATCAAAATATTTATATTAGTATTTCAAAATAATTTAAAAAAATAAAAAAAACTTTTAAAATACAAAAATAAATAGAAACTTATCTCTCTCTCTAACTAGCGCATAAATAGACGCCCCTTTTAAGTCCATAGCTCTGTCAAAATATTTTATTTGTTAATTCTCGCATTGAATTTCAAGTTTCAACTTATAATAGAAGAAATAAACAAATGTCTAACCTGTTCAAAAAAGAAAAAGAAGAACAAGAACGAGTGAGATATCTTAACGTGGTTGGTCACGCTATCAAAAATGCATTAAATCTAACCTATTAAGATTATTTTTTCCTATCATATAGTTTAAATCATTAATAAAATGAAAATAATAATATGATAAGATGAATACTGATAATACAAAGTTAATTAAAAAAAGAAAGAAAACAGGATCCAGCCAAGTGGGCTAGGCGCAGGTGGTTGGTTTTGCCCCTCTTTCCTCACCTTTATTTATTTATTTATTTATTTTTATCTCCTCTTTTCCGCAAAATAATACACGCAAATATGAAAAGTTATAGCCAAAAAATATTCATATAAGGTATACTTATTGCACTGGTGAAGATAATATTCTCCTCGACAATGACCCATCACGTCATTGCGCACACAACATCCACTGCTTTTAATTGGTTAGGATAACATGCAAAGAACAGTGAAGTCATCTTTTTTTACTTGAAATTTATATAAATTTATACTATTTTAAATTTAACTTTTATTAAATAAAATAAAAATAATAAAATTCAAATTCAAATTCAAATAAAATAAAAATCATAAAAAATAAACTTGTGACCGTTTAATTAATAAAATTTTGATACTATATAAAAAAATTATCTCAGTCTTATAATTTAAGTTATTAGATAAGGCTCTGCGATATAATTTATATAATTATATATTAAGTATTTTTCAAATAAAATACGTGATATAATATATATAAAAACACAGGGGAAATAAATACCTTTATCGCCCATGCATCAAGGAAGATCTCCACAATTACAAATTACAGAGACTGATTTATAATAAATGTTTATTTGTTTGGATCACTATTTTTATCCGCTTGGGACTTTTAAATATAGCTTTTTTTTCCCAATTAATTCTATTTACTGAAACAGGGTCAAGTTAGATTCCAGAAAGGACTACTAATTAAACCCAATATGGAGTTTACTGGCCGAGTGGATTGATTTGCGTCATTTGAGCATTTTTTTTAAAATCAAAATAACTTTGTTTTAAAAATAATAATTAAAAAGAAAATTTTTTTTTGACTAGGCTTTCAAGTTGACTTTTTTAACACCCAATTTGGATCAAAAAATGGAATCAACTCGGTAAGTAATAATTAATAACATAGCTTTAAAGGTCAAATGATTAACTTGAATTTCTCTTTTAAATTCCTTTTCTCCTCCGTTTGAAGTGCCGCTTGGGCCAATTCTACACTCGACGCCATTAACCACGTTCTAATTTCATCAAATTTTGGCTTCATTCTCACTTATAAAAAAAATTAAAGAACTTAAATAGTGCCTTTTATTTTCTACATCAAACCATGTATGTTTTTTTATTATTAATGTGGGTGTCCGGGCCAGCTTGCGTATATCTCGACTAATTCCACAAGTCTTGAAGTTAACTATCATGTAAAACACCCTGTATTTTTTAAGCACAATGCAACATGTTATATAGGGATGATGATTTTTTATTTGGTTCAGTTTTAAATTAAAAAATAAATTAAAATAAATTCTTATTTTTTAAGTTAAAAATTAAATTAAATCAACCAACTAGCTCAAACCAAATAACTTGGTTTGGTTCGGTTAAATTTTTTCTGTCAAAAACCAGTTAAATTGTATCAACAAAAACAACTCTGTTTTAATATGTTTTTAGATATTGAAGAAGTTGTCGTTCCTTCACCTCCTGCTCAGACTTTCATAAATATTTGTAGTCAGATATTTAAGAAGTTTTATATATATATATATATAAACAATATGAAGGCTGAAAAACACCAAATTTAAAACAAACATAGTATAAAATAGATTTTTTTTTAGGTTTTTCTTAGTGTAACTGCCAGAGGGAAAGAGTCAAAAGAAATAAAGGGAACAAAAATAATTATAACCCGAGAGACCAAACAAAGAAATCAAAGAGAATCCATAAGCTGGGCAGCTTTGGGTTCACAAATCTTGAATAATAACTGATAAATCACCCATGAAAGCAGACAGATATAAGGTCATAAAGTAACAACCCATTTCCCCTCCAAAAAGAAAAAAATTGTCTTGCACTATAAATTTAACCTGGATAAAAGAAAGTGTCAAGAACAATCTGTAGATGATCACCATGCAAAATTAATGATTGCGGTATTTAGTGTTATAGAAATCAATGACTAGAAACAGAGAGACTGAGAGAATATAGACAAAGAGGTAGGGTGGGCAGGATTTAGAGAGAGGAGACCAGAGATGGAGAGGGAGAGGAGAGTGGATGCGGCAGGAATTTTATTTAGTATTTAGAGCGTGTTTGGCAGTGTGGTTGCGGGTGCTTTTCAAATAGTTTTTCGTGCCGAAATGCATGCCAATGATGTTTTTTTATTTTTTAAAAATCATTTTTGACATCAGCACATCAAAACGATCCAAAAAGTACAAACCGCACTCAATTTTAGCAAAATAAAAAAAATTTCAAATTTGGAGGAAACGCAGGTACAAACGCAGTACCAAATGTTCCCTTAGTAAAATATACCCTTGTTTCAAACCAAACCAATTTGGTTTTGCCGAGTTTAATCGGTTCCAGATTTCTAAGAACTGAAACCTAACCAAGCTTTTTTTAGGTTTTTGAATTGCTTAATTTTATCTGTTGCTCGGTTTTTTTCTCATCCCTGTAGGATGGACTGGAGCCCAATGCCGCACTTATATGGTGGAAAATCGAGGCAAAATACTGGTGCGTGTTTTTTAAATTTTATCTGCTTTTCCTTTGACTGTAAGAATAAAGTCCAGCACTCTCGTTAATCATGACAGGATGCAGGGAGTGTTGCCGCCCGGAGCAGCAAGTCACCAGCTCCGTTTCCGTGGGAGTCTATCAAAAGGTCATGGAGGGACGAACGTGGAAGAGTAAACGTGGTCTTAATCACAACACTTCTTGGGTGTCTGAAAAAAAGGCATCTAGCATGATAAGTGTTATAATTGATCCATATGGTTTCATGATAATGGCTTGTTTAATTGATTTAATTTGAACATGGTCCCATCAGGCAAAACAAAAAGTTAAAAACTTGAATATCACCCGAATAAAATGAAGAAAGGAATCCAAACACTCGGGTAAAATGGGTCGAAATTAATTATGATTTATAAAATTATACTGTATTGGACTACAAATTTAGTAAATAATTATTAAATATGGTATTAGAGCTATATAAAATTTCTAAATCTCCAAGCCTAAATTTCTTTTCTTTTTTTTCATGGTTCGAAGCTCATTGTTGTGAACGAAAATAATTTATGGTTGTGTGTTATCTTGGAGGATTTTGGACACCAAAGATTAGGAAAAGTCGGGAATTGCACACTTAGCTTCGCTAGTTTTTATTTTGTGCAAGGGGAGATGGACAAACATGGACATAGACTGATAGACATATAGCATTAGGTTATTGCATTCAAAAGTCTAATTATGTGGGAGGCATTATTTTTTGGACTCATCTACCGAAAAAGACATCGATTGAAACCGAATTATTGAACAAGGGATAAGACTTCTTGGAGTCTTCGGCTGTTCGATGTAACATGTTAAAAGGTGGTAATCGATGAGGTCTAGTCTTCATTTGGCAGCCTTCCAGATAAGCCACAAGCTCGGAGACTTCGTTTGTGGGACAACAACGAGATTGCTGTAAGAGTGTTTTTTTTCATCGAGTGAGGAGGGCCAAAGCTCTTGATTTGATGGAGGATAGTGACGACGGATGAGGAAGGGACATGAAGCAATCGCCGAGAGGGAGAGGGGCCAGTAGAGCTATGGAGGTTAGGTGACTTGCGAGACTTTTATCTGGTCCCTCCCGCATCATTGATGTTGTTTTTGCCTCTACCTTAGAAGCCAACTATTATTGCCATGGGTTTGGTACTGGGTTTTTTAGCCACTAGCCACATTCTTCGAGGGAAAAAAAAACAGAGAAAGAAAGAAAGAATGATGACGGGTCTTCTTCAATGGATGGCAAATGATTTATTATTTCAATTATTTTTCCTAAACAGTGGAGGGATGATTATCCAATTTAACTAACCGGACCACCACATAAAAGGAACAGAAAAAAAATTTCGTGGTACCCTTTAAAGTGTATTTATCACGTGAAAATCATCTAAAAATATGTAAAAAAAATTAATTTAATATATATTTAAATGAAAAAAATTAAAAAATAGATTGTAATGTAAAAACAAATATGATCACTTACTATCAAATAAGATTATGATATTTATTAATCAAATCTCTCTCTTGTTGGTTTAAAAAAATCACGATAATTATTGTATTATATTGGCAATTTTATTATTTATATTATATTTTAATACATTCTTAGTTAATAAAATTAAGTTGTTAAATAAAATTTCAAAATATTATTTATATTATAAAATACCCGCTCAATCTTTTTTTTGGCCCCTCAAGTAAAAGGTTACTTGATTTTTAGGTTTGAACCTAATCTATGTCTGTGCTATAGTTGATTCGATAAATAATGCTGCAGAAAAGCTAATAAAAATTGAGAGGTTCGGTAGACTAATTCATATATAAAGAACCTAAATTCATTTTAAAGAATCTTATATCCATGAATGTCTCGCGTTCATCGTCATGTATTTCAAATATAGGAGGTGATTAAGATAGAGTTGTTTTTTTTACACCCCTAGCTATTCCATAGGGAGTAGGGTGAATTTCAAGGATTTCTACCACTTCTTTGGAGGACATTTCGATGATCTTTGATTGTCTTTTCAACTTCACCGAAGTTGTGGTCGACAAACTAGCCATTTTGGTGCTCGGAATTCAAGGTCTCAAGCTCAGAAGCCCTGGTCAGTAAACAAGCCACGTAAAATATTAGCTACCATCACATGCTGTTTTTCACCGCAGTTTCTACTTCGTAATTCATTTGGTGTTTGGAATTGCGACTGGGCTGTTTTTTTTTTTTTCGTATTGATGTTTTAATAGTAAAAATAAAAGTTTAAAAATAAAAAAAAAGACTAGATTTGTACCCCTGTTCTTGTTCCACCTGTAAGAACACTTTCCTCTTCTTTATTCAAAGTTCATAAAATAATAACTGTAATTGTGTGTTTTTTACTAGTTTCTAGATACGGTCACATGCGATTTGATTCGGTTGGAGGCCCAGTGACCCACCCTGAAACCCACTGCTTTGCCAGCTCTCTTTACCTCACTTTATTCCTAGCTCCCTGCACAAATTGGAAAAGAAGAAATCATAGCTCTGAATTAAAGCAGGAAGGGCAAGTAGGAACCATTTTGTTCCCGGAGCCTCTCCGAGACTCAGAATCTATCTACAAAATGCTGTCCCTCGGGCACCCACTAACCTGACCAGTTCTCCGTTGCTTTGGAATATCTCTTCAAATATTACAAGTAGAAGAAAGAGATGAAAGGCCTAAGCCAGAGGGGCCCTTGCATCAGGTTGAATACAAAATTTTTATATATTTCAACTGCAATGAAGTAGCAAGAACCACTGCACATGCCCGTTTACATGGAGAGATCTGAAAAGCAAACATTCAATAATTTCCATGATTTTGTTACGTAAAGGGTAAACAACTGTGAAGGAGAGCCCCACTGTCCCTGCCCCAAATATCATGAATGGTTTCAGCGTGCCATGTGCTGATATATCTTAGAACACACCGTATGCCTTTTGATGAGCTGCGTTTCTTGGACGAATGGTCCTTGTCATTTCCGAGCAACCCTTTGTTTTCATGTGATGGATCATAGATGTACAAGAATCTAAAGATCTACATGTGCATATATATATATATATATATATATATATATATATATAACACGAGAGAGATTATTATCATGCTCTGTATGCCCTTTTTGGAACACGTGTTCGTTATGCCTCCATGGGCGACACGGTCATGAGCGTCGATTAATGTCAGTAGTAGTATTTTTCAACCCACTTCGACCGAGTCTGTTTTATTTTATTTTCAATTAGTCATATTTGATGTGAATCTTGACCAATTGGGAAGAAAAGGTTGGATATCATCTCATTCTTGAAAGAAGAAGAAGAAGACAGAGGGAAAAGGTTGGATTTCACCTAGCTTATTTGAGGCCTGAGCTCTATACGGTTGGGCTGGGAATCTTGGACTCTATGAAACTTGTTCCCTTTAAAAATCTTTATCTTGGCCCAACCATAGCACGTATCCAAACCTGAGTGCTTGGTGGTTACATGATTGGTTCCGAAAAAAGGTTTGAGTTAATGGATTATGTGGTCAATTTGTTAATTATAGGGTCGAATAAGTTTTTTTTTTTTTTTGTTAATTCCGTTGGGTTTCAACATTATCTACATCATTAGGTTAATCAAGTTTTACCAGGATAATATTTTATTTAGTTTAATTAGAAATCCAATTCAAACTTGACTTCAAATCCTAATTAAGTTTCTTTGACCAACTTGCTAAATCCAGCAAAATTTAATATTTATACGTGATCACCAGCAAAAACAACCAAAATTTCCATGTATGAGCTGCGTTCCTCATTGATTTAACTTCTGGTTCGTAGCAAACTACACAATCTCACTGAAGAAATTCATTGCATCACTGGAACCTAAGACATCAAATTCAATGAAACCGGATACGATGACATTGTTTTCTCAACGTGGTGAATTGATGTTCTAACTGATCACGATTCATTGTCTAATATGATGCCATGAGATTTCAATAATTACCTTACATTGTTTTTACCTCCTTTTGATTAAAGCTGTTTAGTTTTTAGAGTTTTTGTTAAGAATAATTCATCTACTTTTTTTGTTATTCTCTGCCCTTTTTTGCATAAATTTAATACGAAAAATAAAATTGTTCCCGTTGATCTGTGGAATTACATTCTTAATTGTGATTTCTTGCCGTTGGGTTAAAAAATTAAATTAAACTTAGTATATTAGTTTTTGACTCAAAGTTCAAATTTTAAATTAGATCATATAAAATTATTTTATTCACTGGTAGGTTGAAAGAAAAAAATCAAATTAATACTAAATAATAAAATTAAATAAAAACCTCATATTAAATAATGAAATTAAAAAATAAAATAGGGTCAAAATATTTTTATTATATGATAAAAATACAAAAATTGATTTACCATCAATACAATACTGAAATATAAAATTAAATAAAAATATCACAGTAAAGAATAAGATTAAAATAAAAAAATATAAAGCAAAAGAAGTCAAAAAACCCAAAGAAAAAATTATATTAAATAATAGAATTAAAAAAAAATAAAATAAAAGATAAAAAAACTCAAATGACCGATAAAAAAAAAATTATAGGCTGTTAACAAAAATCTAGACGCGTGGGCATGTGCTCTTATGCCAATTTTTTCATTCACTTCTTCAAAAGAATAAAATTAAAATAAATCCGGTTAAAAAACTCAAATGGCTAATACAAAAAGCCATGGAAATGTTAACAAAAGTCCAAAAGCATACGAACGATGGAGTTCATGTTATTATTTTTTATTTTTTATTTCATCAGTAAATTTCTTTGATAAATATATCTCAATAGCAGTAACAAATTCTTTTTCAGAGTATTTGAAGATCCTATAATGATAAAATCTATAATTTTATAGAAAGAAAATATATGTTTAAATAGTTTTAAGTTCTAG
>Ga0325405_1002939_pt1 | contig 17596 bp, 2 predicted proteins | sample PopdelMetagenome_21_FD_205663 | JGI IMG/M metagenome (GOLD analysis project Ga0325405, IMG submission 205663) | Populus deltoides microbial communities from Bellville, Georgia, United States - Xylem-Control-R2 | ecosystem: Host-associated > Plants > Phyllosphere > Stem > Wood/Secondary xylem...
CCAGGGCTTTATGAGTAGTGCTGGTCGCTGACCTGTTATACGTGTTTTGGGGCATCAAGCTCAGAAGTGGGTGATTAGTACTTAAAAGTGCATTTTTATCAAGGTTTTATATCATCATTTTGCACTTGAAGTATCAATAACTCCTTAACTAAAGCATGTTTTATAATAACATATCTAATAATATAAGATACCTTTAATTTATGGTAAATGTTCATCTTAAATGCAGGCCTATCACATAAATGAAAGAATTGATTGATGAGTTGAAGTACTGAAATTGAAAGGACAAAGAGATAGCCAAACTTAGAAAAGAGATGTTGGTGCAGTCCAAACTGGAATATTATTCGGTAATCGGGTCATATTTGGAGCTGTAGTTATCGGATTCAGGTTTCCTTTATATGGATGGAAAGGTAAGACATAGGCTTACAACTTTGATGGGAGTACAAGATTTAAAAAGGCCATTTTCAAGTCCAAATTATAGCAACAACGAAGAAGTCCGAATATGTCCTGCAGCCAGACACTGTTCAGTGTTCAGCCTATATCTCGAGTTCTAGAAGTCCAAATGATCTCAAATGTTTACCCTAAAAATCTGAGACAATTTTCTAGAACTTTCATGATTTAAGTCTGTTCAAATTATGACGTTATCAATGATGTTTTTGGCATATAAGAAGATAAGAATTGTCACCAAGTCAAGATGTGGCCACTAACTCATCAATTAGTCAACAAATCAATAGTTCTGAATTTTGGCCTATAAAAGGAGGCATTTGCCATGTATTTAGGCATCTTGGTATTCAGATCAAGATCATGTTCTTGCTTTCTCTCTTTGTATTTTTTGTAATGTTTAAGTTTTGCTTTCATTAATATCTAGTTTATGCCTTTCATTTCCTTTTCTTTACTTAGTTAACTTCTTTCTTATTTATGTTCTTATCTTGTTTATTTATGTTTCTTTCTTTCATTATGTTTAACTAAGTTAATTATGTCAAGGTGAAAAGGGTACACTAATGGTGTAAGAATAAATATAATATAAACTTAACATGGACCTTAATGTTGGATACTAACATGCTTTATATTTGTTTATCTTATTCATTTTTAATACTTTGCTTGTTAAATGGTTAATCTAGATTTATATTGTACAATACTTGGTACAACAAATACTTGGCATTTTCATAGCCCATACTGTATGGTATAACCGACACCTGAGCTATGAAAGGAACTTAATTTGTTGTTAACATAAGTTATAATCATGAATGCTTGGCAACATTTACAAGTATTAGCATTATTCGAATAAGATAACTAATGTAATCATATTAATAATTTATAATCTGATTGGAACCTCCTTTCTGTGTGGTTTCCAATTGAATACTAAGAGTTTATACTATACTTGTTTGAAATACCATTAGTGGATCCTCTAACCTTGACATTTGTTTTTATCATTATTTAATCCTTAGATCAATATCACATCTCAAAGCTCTTTTTATTATTACTATTACTGTTGTTGTTGTTGTTAGTGTTATTTATAATTTATCCAATTAACCTCCTTGTGATTCGACCCCGGTCATGCTAGGTTATTTATTATTTTGACACCCCTGCACTTGGGAGAAGACATCAATCTTTTGGTCGTGTCAGTGGGCTCTCGTCACCAAGAACAAAACCATGAGAGCAGTAAGGCCCAAAGCAGACAATATATGGCAGGTTGAGCCGAGCTATTATAGGAACCCTTTATCATCTTGCAGCAAAACAATTATTTAGAGGTCTCAAACCTCTTAGTGCATCTAATAACTCTTTGAGATACATAATTATTAAATGGACATTCATATCTCATGCTGTGTTTGAAGTTCAAGTGACATGCTAGCTATCATCATACATATACTCTGCTTTTGGTCATAAATACGACATTGATACTCAGTCCTAACTTCATCATCAGCGTGCCCATCAAGGATTGGTGGAATTAGATTTTCAAGAATATATAACCTTCTTCTCTATTTGAGAACAATTTTCATATTTGATAATAATCCAAGAAGTTTGGTCCAATCAATTTATTAGTATCAAGTATGCCACGTAAGGATATATTTATTGTTACTCACAATAATCTATCAACCTATTCATGTAAGGATAATGAGTATTGGTTTCATGCATAAATATTTATAGCCAAGTTTAGATAAGGTTTTTAATCATAATTTGATCTCCCATTATTTTGTTGAAAATTAATAGCCATCGCTATTGATTTGAAAAATCTCACTTAGATCTCCTAATGAGCTAGGATTCTATTTAATTTAGATGACTTTAAGCAACTCAATAAATAAAAATAAAATAAATTAGATTGATAACATAGCTTATCAATTACATCTTTATATGACTCCTAGTTAAGTTAGGTGACAAGTTTTTGTCTAAACATATTATATATGTTTCAATTAACTATCACCTCTAATCTTATATGATCATAAGTAGTTCATCCACAAGTAGGACTCAATTTTATAGCACTAAACATATTCAATTAATAGTAACCAAATAGAACTCTGATTTTATCCATATAAAATTGAAAGACAACAAATTATGTTATCAACATGTACTTAATAGGTCGCGTTTTATGACATTAATGATATATCATACATAATAATTATATATAATCATACACCTCTAGCATGCTATTATGAACATATCTAAACTAATATTCTCAAGCCAACAAAGGAAATTAGGTGGTCAAAAACCTAGGTGGCAATTGCAAATATTTATAAGTCCTTTGCGAGCACTATGGTTATAGCCTTTTTCTGTCATTTTTTCTTTATCTTGGATTACAAAATAATTTTTCCTATCTAAATTCTTATATTTTTAAATTACATAACATTTACATAATTGAAAAAGAAATCTTAAGTTACATTTGAAAGGAATTAGATGAGAAAAGAATTTTACAATTCAAAAGAAAAATAGAGAAAAGAAAGGACACACAAGCCTTATTTAAATTACAATAATTCAACCATAAAAAACCACAATCATATTGGTCTTTAAATGCTTATAATCATCCATCATGCATCATAACATATTAATATGTAAAAATAAAAATATTGCATGCTTCAATTGTAATTATTAGCTTTCTATGCAATTTTTAAAATAATATTTCTAACACTTAGAAATATTAAATCAAATTCAATTTCATAATTTTTCAAACTCAATAAATTTTATTTAATACATATTTTCTTTAAAAAACCATTTTTCAAAATTTAATAAGAAAATTAATCATATTAAAATTCTTATTAACATCCTAAACTATTTTAGGATCAATTAAATAAACCTTTTCAACTTCAAAAACTCTTTATATTTCAGAAAAAAACTAGTTTTCTAAAAATTATTTAATTAAATTCTAATCAAACTAGGATAATGCAATCAACAATGCTTTTAATTAAAAAATTTAATTCAATCCTAATCTAATTAGAAAAATTAATTCTACAATTAATTTAATGTAAGGTTTTGATTTTCAAATATAAAACAATATTTTATATATGGAGGAGAAGAATTGTAATTATGCCCTAAATAACCAAACTATAAACAGTTATAAAGTAAATGGGTAAAATAGTAGTTTAGACCTTAAAACCCTAAAATATGATGCAAAAAATTCTACCCCTCTTCTCTTCTTCTTTACTGGTTTAGACCCCAAAACCCTAAAATATGTTGTAAGGGAAAAATCATAATTCTACCCCTCTTCTCTTCTTTTATATTGCTAATAGTGGGTTGATAGCTGTTGCAGTGTTGTTGTGGATGTCGGTTGCTCACATCGATGGTAGCCTTTAACGATAGTTGTATTGCTGCCGCTTCTCCAGTTAGCAATGTGGGGCAGCAACCCTCATGCTGCACCACTTGTAGCGTGAAGCTGCTGTCTCATACAATTATTAAGAACAAAAACAATTAAAAATAAAATAAAAAAACAAATATAGTAAAACAAAACACGAAAAAAAAAGAAAAAAGAAAAATCTTACCTTAATGTAGTTGCAAGTGAAGCTAAGAAGAGAAAAATAAAAACAAACCAAATTCATAAAATATATTAATTAAAAAAACTGAGAAGAAAAAAGAAGAAAGGAGAAGAATACATACCTCTGAGCATGGAGGAGAAGAGAAGGAGTTGATGGGAGAAGAGAAGATAAAGAAATGGATATTTATGTTTTTTACATATGGGGAAGAAGAAGAAGAAGAAATTAAGGAGCCCTGTTTGTTGTGAAATTAGAGATCCTAGGCTTTTTATTAGGGTGTTTTACCGATAAATAATTAAATATTAATATTTCAATCATTCCGTCGTCTGTAATATTTAATTTAAATTTTCAATTTAATCAAAAATTTCAGAAACTGCCAAACATCACCGACGACTTTTCAATCCGTCGGTGATCGAAATTTTTCAGAAAACCGCCAAATAACACCGACGACTTTTCAATCCGTTGGTAATTTTGTCTGTAAAGAACATTAATTAACAGTGCAAATGGAAAGTGAACAGTTTCAGAGCTCTCTGAAAAATACCAACGGAATTTGTCGTTGGTGATCCCCTTTGTAATTGACATAATGAACAATGTTCACAGTTTACCAATGAATTTACCGAAGGAATAAATTCCGTCGGTAATTTCGTTGGTAAAAATGGCACATCATCGTTTTTTTTTGCTTTGTTTTAATTATTTTTTTTCCACTGTAATTTTCTCGGTAAATAGATAAATACCGAGGGAATATTACCAGAAAATTGATAAATACAAACGAAAATACCGAGAGAATATTTCTGTTGATAAAATCCGTCGGTAATTTACTGACGAAAATATTCCCTCGGTATTTTTCTTTATATTTATCGATTTTCTAGTAGTGTCATAAAATCATATAGAACAACCACCTGCATGATCAATTATTCATCACCTAATAAATTTTCAAAAAAATAAGTTTTGGTTTGTAAAAAGTATAGAAAATTTACCTTTGATAAATAGGAAGTATATATCACGAGTAAATTATCTTTTGGTGATGAAACCAAGAGGGAAATCTTAGACTCTCCCCTTGATCTTGAGGTAGTAAATTTCTTCCTTAATCTAGCTTGTGAAATCTTCGAGCACAAAGGTTTCTTCAATTGGAATCGAATTAGCCACACCTTTTGTCGTGACTCTTGAGTGCTCTCTGAAACTAATTCAGAACTTGATTTACATTTCGAAATTGGTGTTGTTTTTTTCTTAAACACATACAACTGCCCCGGCTTTGATCCTTGTTTTCCTCAGTCTTCACGTTGTCATCCACTGAGATAGGATCCCACTTTCTCCACCAGTTACCAACCAGCAAGCATGCATATATATATATATATATATATATATATATATATATTGGATCAAGGCATGCAAGAGCATGCCTGCCTTATCTTCACAGAAATTTTTATGGTTGTCGGGTTGGGTTAGCACTTGAGCGGCTCTGTTTCTTTATTTTACAAGTTAGTTCTTCAGAGTATCAAACAGAGTCTATGGATAGTAATAAATTGTATTCTTTGTAATATTATAATAATTCAAGTAATCGAAAGAATCTTAGTGCATAACCCTAATATGATTATGCGTACAAATTATCAAACTTAGGGGATTATCATTTAGTACTCTTTCTTTCAGTGCTTGCGAAGCATGTTCCCTTTCCACTTATTACAGCAATGAGTAGAACAGGCCCGTTGGCCACACAGGTTTGCTACTTAAGTGAATTACATACACGCCCACCTTTTTAAGGCATAACTTGGCTGAGAAGAAAGCATCTAGCTCTACTATACAAGACACACATAGAAGTGCCTTTTTTCCCTCTTATATAACACATATTTCCTTGGATATCTACTGCATAAGGAGCTGCCAAGAGAGACACACACAGTTAACGAAATGGGCAGAGAAGTCATGGCTGGCATGAGTGTTCTCTTCGTAATTCTCTTCTTATCATTCTCATCTTGCAAGGTATATTAACCCTCCTGATCTCTTCGTTCTCTTCTCTTTATAATTAATGCATGTACAATTACATATTTTAACGCATTATTGTTTCGTGATTTAAAAATGCAGGTTTCTTTCGCCGCTACAACTACAAGTAGCCTACATAAACAAAACTTATCAACCCCACTTCTTAACCCTTTTTCCCCAAGAGCATCTTTGATCCGTTATTGGAACAAACATATCTCGAACAGCCTACCTAAACCACTGTTTCTCCTCTCCAAAGCTTCTCCACTCAGTGCCATAGACTCAGCGATCCTCACTAAACTTGCCACTCAAAACTCTCTTTCCTTGCACCTTGACTCATTCTGCTCTTTAGCCAACTTATTTTGCTTCTTTGACACAAAACAAAGTTTACGCAATCATGACCAAGATTCCAACTTTGCACTTTACTCCAACAAGCGCTTTGCGAACTATGGTGGATCAAGACTCAGCGGGGTCGACTCATTTAAGAACTACTCCAACGGGTTGAACTCGGTTGCCGACTCTTTCATAAGATACAGCCGTGAATCTACAGGCCATAGTGAGACATTCACAAACTATGGTAACGATGGAAATGTCGCCAATGCAACATTTGGCAACTATGGCTCTGCTGCCACTGGTGGTTCTGGCACGTTCAAGAACTATGATAACCGAGTCAATGTGCCTGGTCTTCGATTCACTACTTATGCCTCAGATGGAAATGACCATAAGCTCTCCTTTTCAAGCTACAGTGATGAAACGAATGTAGGTGCTCAAGGATTCAATAGCTATGGCAAGAAAGGAAATGGGGTTCCATCTGAGTTCGTATCCTATAGTCGAGATTCAAACGGTATTGAATCTAAATTTACTGGCTATGGTGAATTAGGTAATGCAGCAAATGACTCTTTCACTAGTTATGGAAACTCAGGTAACAACCCACATAATAACTTCAAGAGTTATGGAAGTGGTGCAAACTCTGCTATTGATCGCTTCTCAAGCTACAGGAACGGAGCCAATGTTGGTCAGGATTCATTTCAATCTTATGCCAAGGATTCAAATTCAGGGAAAGTGAGCTTCGCAAATTATGGAAAATCATTTAACCCTGGAAATGATTCATTCATAGATTATGGCAAAGGTTCAAAGGGTATGACCACCATTGGGTTCAAAAGTTATAGCCTTGATCGATCATTCGTGGTTTATAAAGATAAGGGTGTTACATTTGCTGGTTACAGTAACACAAGTAGTATGCCGAGTGAAAATGGCGTTTCTGTAAAGAAGAGATGGGTGGAACCAGGGAAGTTTTTCAGGGAATCCATGCTGAAGCAGGGGAATGTCATGGTAATGCCCGACATTACGGACAAAATGCCAGAGAGGTCATTTTTACCCAGGTCAATTGTTTCAAAATTACCATTCTCAACCACAAATTTGGCCAAGCTCAAGGACCTTTTCCATGCGTCAGATAACTCAACCATGACGCGCGTGCTTATCAACGCACTGGCCGAGTGCGAGAGAGTACCAAGCCACGGTGAGACCAAGCGATGCGTTGGTTCTGTCGAGGACATGATCGACTTTGCAGTTTCGGTCTTGGGCCCCAACGTGACGGTCAGGACCACCGAGAATGTTAATGGATCAAAGAAAAGAGTGATGATCGGATCGGTTGAAGGGATCAACGGCGGACAAGTGACCAAATCAGTGTCCTGTCACCAAAGCTTGTACCCGTATTTACTGTATTACTGTCATTCGGTACCCAGAGTTAGGGTTTACGAGGCAGACATTGTTGATGTTGAGAGCAAAGAAAAGATCAACGTTGGTGTTGCCATTTGTCATGTTGACACATCAGCTTGGGGTCCAGAACATGGAGCCTTTGTTGCCCTAGGGTCCAGCCCTGGGAAAATTGAGGTTTGCCACTGGATCTTTGAGAACGACATGACTTGGACCATTGCGGACAGAGGGTAGCTAGCGGTTGCATAATTTATTTTGAAACGGTGCTTGATTTGATTCGTAACTTTCTGTCTCTGAAAATTGTTAAAGGAGACATAGTTGGAATTTACTTTTGTGTTTTACCATCTATGGCTTCTCTATTTGCAAGAAAGAAATCATCTGCTACATGAATCTTGGCTTTTCCAATATGAGATCAAATCTCAGCTTATATTCTCTTGCTGTGGATTTATGCACAAGATCAATCATTAATTAATCTAGTTTTTCCCAACCGAGAAATCATATTCCTAACAGCCAGACTAATTAATCGCTAATCACCCTGCCCATTACCATTTAAGAAACCTTTCAAATCCAATCAATCAACAAGCTAGGATTATAACAAGATCAATCATATTCAGTTTTTGCTTCTTTTTTAATTATAACAAAAGAAAATTAGTTTGCCGTACGTATTCACTCGAGGTTTGCTTTGCCATAAAGCTGAAGAAACAAAAATACGAGTAGAGACACAAAAGCCAAGAAAGAAATCCAATATTCCATTGCGAAGGTAGGTTCTTATTTTGAAGGAACAGAATCTTTGCTGGGTTTGGTCTTGTCCGTGCCTATGGCTTCTAGCATTCACCATGACCAGCAAGCTGTCCCTCGAACTTCAATCCATTCACTAGTCACATCCAACCCCCCCATTCAAAGACTCAGAGCTTGTCTGCGTGTTTCTGAAATTCTTGAGATTTTTTTTTAACATTATTTAAATATATTTTCAAACAAAAATTGTCTTCACAGTACCGCCGACGAATCACTTAAAAATTAAAGTGCGCGTGTTACAGGCAACTGATTGCGCAGTCTAAAGTAACAGCATGCCATATTTTAGAGTGAAACCCAAGATACGGTCATCAAAGTGCTGGCTTTGATCATGGACTTTGATGGTAGCACAGTAGATTGAATGTTTTTTTTTTTGCTAGCTAGCAAAGTGAATGGACGGACCCCACTTAGGGTATGTGTGGGAGAGCTGAAGATTTTGTTCCGACATTTAACTGTTAGCCACGGTTTTTATAGTTGTGAACAAAATGGTTGATGATATATGATGTTAATATATTTTCATGCCAACATATTAAAAATTTCATTTTGTAAAATTTGATATTTCTAGTAGCAGCAAACATAATTAATAACCCTTATAAATATAAATATTTCATCAAAGAAAATCAACTCATTTTTTTTTTCATTCTTAACAAAGAAATGCACTCATATAAGGATCCAGATCACTAAAGACTTATTTTACACACAATTAAGTGTTGATGCACACGTAGTTGCGAGAGCATGCGCATGAGAAGGCTTGTTAGTTTTAATCATGGCTGCTCAAATTCAAGGGCTACAATTGTATTATTAACCCAGTATAATTATATGTCTACTCGATATGTACATCTATTTAAGAGTGTAATAAATATTATTTTTTAAAGTGTGTTTTTTTAAATGTATCAAAATACTTTTTTTTATTTTTTAAAATTCATTCTTGATATCAGAATATCAAAACGATCTAAAAACACATAAAAATATTTTAAAACTAAAATGTTTTTTAAATATTTTCAAAAGCACTATTGAACTACAATGCTAAACAGGGCCTAAACAAGATAATCATCAGTAGTGTTATTTATTAGAAAGATAAAGTTGTACAATTGCTTAAGTTTTTCCACCAACAAAACAAAAGGATAGAACACAACTTTTATTAATTTAATTTCGTGTTAAACAGGAATTTCATTGCATAATACATGGAATGATCGTTAACACGATGATCACATAAATATTTGGAGATGAAGCATGGTTGGTTAAACCAATCACCATAGAAGTTCGTATAATGGATCCTGATTGGGAATGATAATGAGTACATATAGGTCCGGTTTTTATACTATTCATACTTGAACTCAAATTCAAAACTACTATCCATAAATGATCCAAAACCTAACAGGTATGAATCTTGAATACCCAAATATGATCCAATTGAGTTCAACAATCTATTCACGTACCCATTACGTGGTCACAATGATGCAAATATAGACCATTCATTCATCCCAATAAGAAAATAAAATCTTAATATCTTATCATCAATCCTTGCTAGGTTAAAAAACATTCATCCCAAAACTTGAAATTATCAATTTATAATTACAAGTTCAACTATAATTCCATTGAAATCAAATCCTCATATAACATCCATAGGAGTTTGAGTTTTCTTTCAAATATCAAATGAGTTATGTCACGATATAATAATTTACATAAATAAAAAGTTAATAACCAATACTCAAGTTCTTTTCCCTAAACATAATTCATATGTTTTTATAATATAATTTTCATACCACTTTCACCACTATCAATAACACAAAATATGGTGTCATAATTATTCAAATATAGTGCTATCCCTTCTAAAATCAATACAAATACAATAAAATTTAGGGTTTTGCTTCAATAAATTGTTAATATATATATATATATATAAAAACATAATATAATATAAATATTTATAATTTACCTTTATTTTCAATAGCCAATAACAAATTTTAAACATATATAAATGCTTTTATAGATTTTGAATGGAGTCCACAATGATGCAAACTCACCATACCACCAGTACTAAGAGTAGGCTCTTAACCAATAATAGATACAAGAATAGCTAATAAGTTTCTAGCAATTGATTGCAAGATTGGATGTTTTCCACCTTAAACCCTTAACCATGATAAAATATGAAAGTTATTTTTTGTATGCAAAACTTCCTCATCTAAATAATGACCCAATTCAGTCTTAGCATGTGAAATTTTTGTTCTATTAATTTGTAACACATAGTTATCAAATTCAACCAATGAAGTGTAAGTTTAACCAATTAAGGTAACACCCAAATGATTAAACATAAATGATTGAAGACTACCTCTATTTTAATTCAAAGCAAAAAAAATACACAACAACATAACAAAAGCAATGAATCTTCTAAAAGTGATTTATATTATCACTCCTATATATTCTGCAACAATAAAATTCAATCAGAGTCATTTTATATTGTGGATTAAGCACAACTTCAACTCTCATAATACAACAAATTACACCCAATGCTTATCAAAATATTTTAATATATCCACTACTATTTTATATAATACTGAAATCAGATAAGAAACTCAGTTTTACAATTCCAATATAATCATACAAATTTTTGAAAAGTACATGTTAGTTATAGAATACTTTATCTTAGAAACAAATTTAGTGACCTCTTCAACCTATCATAAATTACACTTGAAAACTCTTAATTAGAATCACTTAGGAGACTTCTATATTTAAAATCTTGTTGTTTAAGTTGGACTAATATATCTTTGTGAATCAAAGTAATCTTAAACATCAAATATTTTAAATTCTACCTCATTGGGCAATCAAGACTCAACTTTTTGGTTATAGAAATACATACATAACAAGTTATTTTCTCAAACTTTGTATCTCTTTTTGGTGAAGTTGTCTAATAATATATACTCTCCCTAATCTTTTTAATCCCACTCTTAAATACTTTTATCTCATCTTTAACTATTATATTTAAAATATGAGCTCAACAACGTACATGAATCAAATCACCATTTAATACGAAATAATAAACTTGTAATTTATCATTCAACTCAAGTATCAAGGTATTATTAGTTGTGCAATTATCCAATGCAATTGTTACCAATTTAGCGTCAATATTCTAATCCATCAAAGGATAAATCAAAACTCCAGCCAATATTTTTTTGTGTGTGGGCATGGTACATAAATAAATCTAAGTTAAAACATGATAATATATATATATATATATATAAAAGCTAATGACAACATCTATTAAGTAAAGTTCACCTTAGTATATAGCTTTGTGATTTCCACTCATAACAAATAAATTACATGATAATAGCTATAAAACTCATCTTATGATTCTTAGAAGTCCACATGTTATTGTAATTGCCACTCTATCAACATTTCTCTCTAACTTATTCATTGTTCTTTATTTCTTATAATTATAAACTTTCAAAATTTCATTTTTTATGGTATTTTGGCATATAACCTTAAACTAAAGCTGAAGGAAATTTGAGCATTTCTAAAATCTAACATGCTCAACTATTGATGACAATTGCAAGCACTTTCCTAGAACTCTCTTGTTTAAAAAGTGTATGTAACAAATTGTTTACTCTCTCACTTTATAAGAACCTTTTTTATCTAACATTCTTTGTTGTACATCATGATATTTTCATCTCTTATAATACTTACAATGATTTCACAAATGACTTGTTCTAGATTTTATAAAAAATGATTTTTTTTATGATGGCGTGGTTTTTCCACCAAGCATTTTGGAACAATATTTACATTCCACTTAACATTCATATCAATATATTTATTTAAAAAATGCTCTTACTCAAAACTCTTTTTTTTTAGTATCAATATCCTTGTCACTAACCTTTTTATTTAGTATTATGGTGTTAAAGTCTTATCTAGTACTAAAGTAAAGAGTTGATGAGATACTTGAATAAAGCTTACTTTTTTGTGTTCACATGGATAAAGAGCTACCCTTTTATTGTGACATGTTTAAATTTCTGAATCAAAATTATAAAATGTAAAATCTTGTTAGTATTGTATTAGATAAAACCATAAAGATTTAAATAATTATGGATTTTTGTTAATAATAAACTTTGAGTTTAACACTATTTAGCATATTTTGTTTTTCTTTTTGTTGATTTTATAAAAAGAAATCAAAGGAATAACATCACCAAGGAGTTAAAATAATTAAACAAGCACAAAAAAAAATGCTTAAGAAAGATAAAAATATTTGCAAGTGAACAAAATTGCAACATGTAGTAAAGTTTTTGAAGAAAAGAGTGTCAAACTTATAAGGACTAATTATACTATTAAGTATCGAAATTTACCAAATTATTTTCTATTTAGATATAGGACTAAATTTATTTTTATAGAATTTACCACTTAAATTTAACTAAAGTGTTTAACAAGAACAAATTAAAAGAACAAAGAAAAAACTGAAAGTTATAAAGATAATAAAAATAATTTTAGAGATTTTGACTTCACGTAGGTAATCCCACACTATTTATTAATTCTTCTATAAAATTTCAAATATTCACGTTGATGATAAGAAAACATTCCTTAATTATTCAATGTTTTCTCTCGAATAATATTAAAAAAATCTCCTACTAATAATTCAACATATATCTATGTAAATTAAGTTATTTGAAGATTCATTAAGTTTTTTATATTTTTCTTAATAAAAAATCACATTAATCGCTATAAAGTATCCCTATCTATTGCTCAATTGATGGTGTTTAATCCTAAAAGCCTTTAATTATAAATCATCTGTCAATCTTATTATGGTTCAATAGATTAAACAATAATTTCCTAGAAATTTAAGCAATAAGATCAAGGATAAACATCAACATAAAAAAATAGAAATAAAATAGCTTGAAATTTAAATTATATGATCAAAACTAGACTACATCATAGAGCAAGAAAAATAAAAATTAGTTAATAATGAATTTGAAATAAATCCTTTTCTTATTAAAACACATCAAAATAAAATTAAGAAGAAGAATAAAACCTTTTTGCTTGGAATCAGTTGAAGAAGAACTCTACTGCATCGTGTGGTTCCATCTGGTTCATTTTTTCTCGTTTATCCTCTTTTTAAATGGTACAGAAAACCTCCTTTTATAAACTCTGGTTGTTGTCTCTTCCTTGATCTCTTCTCTTTTTTTTGGTCTAAAATCTCCTTTTATTTGTTCCTAATTTTGTTTCCAAAACTAATAGATTTTAACCCCTTACTTTTAGCCTTGTTTTCTTCTTCAAAGAGATTTATTGTGTAACATCCTTTATTTTTAGATTAGGTTAATGCATAATAATAAGTCATGGTCCATTGACAACTAATGTATTTTTTTTACGTAAATATTTTGAAGCATTCATATAAACACTACCGAAATTTCAACAGAGTTTCGTCTATATCCAAAACATCCCAAGTTATTGTCAAACACCTACACTTCTAAAATGATTTTCCAAATTTTAAATCCAATCATCTTGAATCATATTGCATCATTATTTTAACAACAATTCTATATCTTCTTTCTAAATATGACATTCCCTTTTATAACATTAAAGACAATTGCAAATCAAATAATTGAAACAACGTCCAAACCTCAATGAAATCATAAACATTAATAACTTTAATAAGAAGATAAAATCATTTAGATCACATGTTATAAATTCATAATCAACTTATTTATAGACCCAAAACATATAAGATGTCTTAATGTTCATAATCATTACTTATTGCTAAAAAGAAAAAAATTATAGCATCGAGCTATTACTTTTGACGCATCGGAGCTAAACCTTAAACAAACAAATAATATTGTAATATATCCAATTATCATCACTGTCATTAAAAGATATTTAGCACAAAATCAAGAATTCTTTGATTTCCTATATTTTTAATCAATCATTTCCATAGTTAAACTTATTGATTAATCAATTCAATCATTGATCTTGCAAACAATTCAATTCTAACATTCCTTATAAATATGTATACTCCAATTATCACTCTCAAAGGTGAATCCATCTTTCTATTCCATTACTTACCTTTATCAATCTAAGTGTCATGATTTTTATTAGTTTATATCAAATTGAGTGCGTGGTCCTACAATTCTCAGACAATTTAAATCAATACTTTAGAACTATCTTGACAGATCCCTAATTTACTATAATAATCCAATGTATAACTTAGATGTAAATCATATCAGCCTTTGTTTTATTCTCTATTATTGTTCTAAAATAATTGTTAACTTCATATCTTATGTTGCCTAAACAACTCCTAAAACACATCATAATTGTTGTCACATAATGACCATCCTTTTCTCCCCATTACACTAACAAAACAACTTTTTTCATATCCCAATGCTATTCTAAAATCAACTCTAAATTTCTACACATTACACTAACAAATAGCTTTTGAATCATATCATTGTGTTGTCTTAAAGACAACCCTAAAATTCATTTGTTGCACCACCAAAATAATTTTCTTTCTTACATGGACATATTGCTTATTCAAACCCATATTACACTTAATATTATTATAGAAAATAGTTTTTACACCATCATAGAATGGCCATCACACAGTCATCGATACCACCCTAAAAGGCTGCCAAAATAACTTTCAAATTTAGTTCATACCTGATTAAAATTTATGTTATCAATGTGGTTACTTAATTCACCCTCATCTCTCTAAGGTCATGTTACTAACTTAATTTATATTCTCTATTACCCAACTACCAAGTAAAATCCTCTCACATTGTGAGATTTCCCACCCATATTTTGTTCTAATCTCCTAATATGTTTATTCTCATACCCCTCTACATTCTTTTTATTTTTCAAGGAACGAATAAGTCATTTCATAGTAGTTTCAATTTCTTTTTCTAATTAATTCTTTTGAATTAAATTTTAAATCCTCCTCGATCATATGGGGTCAACCATCCATCCTTAATATCAGAATACCTATTTCTATGATTCACCACCCTCGTGATTCACTAACTAAATCAAATTCTAATATCAACATCAACTAATATCATGAGCCTCTTATAATATTTGACAACCTTATTCCATTTTAAAGTCACTTTACAATTCTTTTCTTTCCATTTTCCTTTTTTTAGGAAGCTAAGATATAAAGATACAACTTTTATGAAGAAAGAAACACCTAATTCTATCGTTTTCAACTTTAAAATTAGCCATTACAAAAGCACCTGAAATCTACATAGGGGTTAGTTTGGTTTATAGGCTGGTTCTATGCTAATTTAAATTTTTCCACTCATTTACTTTTTACTATATTTTTTACATAAATTACCCGGTTGCTATGTAAATTGCGAGTCCTTCTTGAACTTTAATTGATTGAGAGTTCTACATGTTAGCATAAAACAAATCAAATTGTGATTTTTCATCAAAAATTTAAATTCTCTTATTACATTCTTGTATAAATCATATAAATTATTCCAATAAACCCTCAAGACTATTTTATTATTTCAAAATATATTTATCATATATTTTTCACTTTTATTTCTTTATCAAGCTTATTATCGTTTCACAGTAATATTACTGATTTTTAACAGTGCATGTACCATCTCTTGCCTTTTTCTTTGTATTATACTTTCTTGTAGTTTATTCTTTATTACCACACTAATTTCGTGGGATCATTTTCTCGTTGTTTTATTCTTTTATCCATCGAAGCTCGTTATCGATTTCACCGATGTTAAGAATTTTTACAAATTTTGAACTTAAAATTTATAATTCTCTTTTCAACTTCATCAATAGTTTAAAATTTTTTTTGGATATCATCCCCTCCACTAAACATAATATATTTTAATATTTATGTCATTTATCCATTTCTTTTCATCCCAAGTTTCCATTTCACATTTAGGTCTTATTATCTTCAGTCCTATATTTACACGGGCGTTTACATATTATGACAAAGTTATAATTATACAAGTTGCAGATCTCTCTCTTAATTCTTTTTTACACCATCTCTTAAAATGGATATCTATAGAGATCGTTATGCTTGATTTACCAAGACATACTTCTAAAATTTCAAGGAAATTTTCTTATTCCTACAATAAGAAAGGTCACTTTCCTTCTTGTTTTTTTCAAATCATTTAAACAAATCAACTAGACCTCTTAATGGGCTTTCTTAATACCATGAGCCTCAATCCAATGAAAGCTAATGTTTAGCTAGAATTCAAAGATTGAATATTGACTTTTCATTACAAATCTCATGATTCTATGAATTTATTTATTTTTATATTTGAATAAAAGTTTTATAAAATAGATTTATTGAAGTTAAAGTAACATAAAATTAAAATTAAGAGTAGGTAAAAATCATATAAAAATCAATTATATCATGTACCACGAAACTTATTGTTTGTTGTCAAACAAGGCAAAAAAAAAAAAACAACTAAAAAGATGAATTGGTTTAATTCATAAAATATGTTGCTTCAAAGATTGGCTAAGATTTATAGTTCAAATGAATCATTCAATATCACAAAAGTCCAAAAGTTAAATCAAAACTCAATTTCACCTAATTATCAATCCTACAATTCATGTATACCTACCATTCTCACTTCATTATTAGCTTCCCGAATGATTTTTATGTAAACAGGTAAATTTGAAATGGATTTCTAGTTTTGAAATTCATATTTCAAACTCTATAGGCTTACTAATGCGAACCTCGTGATCACGTGGTCACGCAACCCAGAATCAGGATTGAGATCTTATCCTGGAAAGCTGAAATAGGTCAAATAAGAGTGTGTCACAATGAAAACCTGCCCCAAGGCACCAACACTATTGGAATGAAGTACAATGACACCACGAAACCAGTTAATCTTTGATAAGTCAGATTCAGTTCGTTTAAGAACTGGAGAATACAAGATTCACTCTTACACGTTAAAACCAAAAAATTTAGAAGTAATATTCATCAATGGCTGCCGAAATTTTGGTTACATGAATTTAAATAGTTCTTGAAAAATTAACCCTAATGAACCCCTTATGTGGACTTATATGAAGTCCACTCAAAACTGACCCAAAAAGCCTAAACTGAAAAGCCCATAACTTGATCTAAACAAGCTTGGGATCCTAACTCAAAACAAAGTTTTAATTAAGCCCAAACATAAAAAAAAAAAAAAAAAAAAAAAATAAATAAATAACAAAAA
>Ga0325405_1002941_pt1 | contig 17590 bp, 9 predicted proteins | sample PopdelMetagenome_21_FD_205663 | JGI IMG/M metagenome (GOLD analysis project Ga0325405, IMG submission 205663) | Populus deltoides microbial communities from Bellville, Georgia, United States - Xylem-Control-R2 | ecosystem: Host-associated > Plants > Phyllosphere > Stem > Wood/Secondary xylem...
TGGCAATGCGATTATTTGTCTCAAATTGGCCTAGCCCTTGTGTGACTCATAAACCGATGAAATGGTCCATTTGGCACCAATAGGGGCAACAAGATAGCCATAGTTTTTAATCGAAACCAATGCCATGAAGAGCTTTTAAGTGGGAAGCGGTCCATTTGAAACTGATAGTTGATCAAAAGTTTCAAGCTGGTTCAGGAAGCTGTTTCTCCGTATAGAAAAAAGAGCCCTACCAGCTAGCTAGCTCTGCTAACAATGCCCAGGCGATTGGGCAAGCAAATATCCATCTTTCCATGCACAAGGGCTCTAGTCATTTTCACTCCCTCGCTAATTTTTATTCTCGCCAAAGAATATGGCAGCTTTGTGAATCTAGCCAGTAGATATTCAAGTACAAATCGACAAACTCGCTTCAAATGGACGATCCACTTGCTGCAAGGATAGGATAGGCCCTTTTCTTTTGGACAGACACAGACTACGGTGCCAATAAGCTGGGGATGTTTTACTGTTTATATTATTCATGGGTTTTTTATTTTTTTAAAGAATTTTTTAAAATTAATATTTTTAGATATGTATTTATATAAAAATATTTAAAAAAAATAAAAAAATATTTTTTAAAAAAACCAAATTCCAAACTCGAATCTGCTAGCTTCCCAGCTACGCTTACTACTCCATGCCCCGCCAAACATGTTTTACCGTTTCTTTTATCACTTTATGATGCTTTAACGTGACCCTATCTATCTTGTGTCCTGTTTTCAAACTCTGAAAGAACCAAACTTGGACGCCTTTTTCTGCTGGTAAACAAGAACAAGCTGGACCCCTTTAGCACATGATCCTCAGCTACCATGCCATGCATGCATGCTAGTGGTCTGGGACCCATGAATATCTGGGTCGTGGGATTAGCATAGTGGCATTAATTAATGCCTTTGTTCAATGCCTGATCATGGGTTGATTATTAGAGATTAATTTGAACCTTCTTAATTACCCCCCCCACTTCACTTTCTTCCAAATTAACTTTAGCCCACTTGTTTTTTCTTTTCTCTTGTTTTTCTTTCCGACCAAGTATCAAGATTTGTTTCTTCTAGGGTTTTTTAATCTTATTCCGCTCTAGATATTCCCTAATCTCACCGGCTTCTTTCCACTTGGTATTTATAAAACACCTGCGACTATGGTGGTTGCTGGCTAGTTGTTGTTGTATATATAACGATGAGACCACTTCAATGCCTGGCTAGCTAGCTAGTTTGTTATACTCAAAATTAATTATATTCTAATCAATAAACAACCTGAGAAGTCCACTGCCTAAACATATTTATAATTCATTGTTTGACACGTTAATTAATTATGGGGATATAATTAAGCTCCAGTGAAAACTATTAGATTAATTTGGGCGTGCCTTCAAACTGTGACTTTACATAGCATTATTGAAGAGAAGGTACGATGATCGATGCTCGGTATATATAAATGGACCACATAACCGGTGATTTTGTTAAATGTCGACGAGGAGTCGCTGCTAATTGTGAGCAAATTATTTTTATTTAGTCCCTGTATTTTAAATTCAGTTATAACTCAGACCTTTATATTTGAAAACCTATAACCTAATCTCTTCAATCTTGTAATTCAGGATTTCTTATACAAGATGCTTCAATAAAATATGGTTTTTAGAAAAATATTTTACCATGGTCAACACGGTCATGACGATGGCGGTAGTTACTACATCTTGAGAAATGTATTTCCTTTATTTTTTTTTCTAAATAACTAATATCTTTTTTTTATTAATTTGTGTTATGTATTTAAGTTTTTATGGTTTTAATTCATTTATGTAAATACCAACTTAATGTAAAATTATTTATCCGTCAAATTCAATTTTCCAGATATTTTATAGTATTTACGTACAGTCATGCACTTGTAATACACGTCATTATCGTTTATATTTTAACATGTGATTAACAAAATATATATATATATATCTTGTATTTGATAACTATAAAAAGATTTAGTTGATGGAAACATGGTGGGTAGGATCAAAGGAAAAAAAAAAAAGTTTAAAACAATGAAATAGTTCTAGAACATGAACAAGAAGCAAGCTAATCTGTCGAGAATTAGCAAAGAAAATGTTTAATTACATTTATTGAACTGAATTATTTCTTACAATGCTTGGAAATAAAGTAAATATTACAAGAAAATAGGAATCACAATTCCATTAACTAAAACAACTCTCTAATAACTAGGACCACGTGCTGCAGAATGACTCCAGTAGAATAGCATGGTTGGTTCTTTCCTAGAGAATGAATAGTTTCCTTATGGAGAATAACCCACGTGCTTATTCTCTGCATTAGATTACAGCAACCTCTTTTTATTCCTAACATGAAAAACAACTTCCGATTTTCAAGAGATAAAAATATATTTTACAAGACAATCTTTGTGTTTTAAATCATGGGCCCCACCCACCAACTGCTTTTTATAACACTTGACGGGTCCATGTTCCAGCACCCTTGATGTTTGGGCCATCCCATGCATACTATTGTTCAACCCAAACGTAGGCCCAGGTTGGGGTCCATGATCAGGCCCATGATATGATATGCCGTTTGTCACAAATGAAATTTGATGTAGGACAGGCAAAAGTGAAAGGGCCCCGGCAGCTTAATATTATAATGGATGCTCTTACTCGAGTTAGAAAAATTGTTTTAAATTTGTTTTTTATTAATTATAAATTCAAGTTATCTCAAACTTATCTAATTATTAATTTTAAAAGTCATAAGATTAATTAAAATATATGTAAACTAACCAAACATTCACGTTAATAATAATAAAAAAATTCATAAAATCAACATTTCTCTTCCATGGAGTCTAAACATTTTTACCTTTTAGGGTAGTAGTTTTTTCTATATGGGTGTGTTTTCAATATGGGTAAAGCCTGCATCCTTTTGAATTTCAAGAAGTACCTCACAAATTTGCATTTGAAAAAAATTAAAACAAGAATTCATGTGCCTCGTGTTTTGTTTTCATACTCGAATAATTTACATGGTTTAAGAATATAAGTTTATATTATCAAATATCTCTAGTTCTACATATAGGTAAATTCAATTTAATTTAAAATTTACAGGTTTAGTTAGCCTATTTTTTTAAGGCAATTCATGCCATCAAATCTTCTTCTCAAACTCATTGATTTTTATAAATATTTTTATTTATAGTTATAAAAACTTGTTCAGTTTAAAATATGAATAGCAGATTAAACAAGTCAATTCATGTGTGTCACAAGTTTACTCAAGATTTTTTTTTTTATAAAATAAAATTGTTTTAAATAATTTTTCTTGAGAAACGATTATTTTTTTATTTTTAAATTTTTTTTAGTCAAATCTCAATGTAATTATGACTAGGTCAATTTTGTAGGCAACATAAAAGCAAACCCGACTCAAATTAGACCCCTAGTGGACACATCACTAGGCCAACTTTGATCACCATTCTTTTATCCCTGGTTATAAAACCTAGCCTTGCTGGTGGATTACCGGCTTGACTTTAATAACTATACATTTATCCCTAGTTATGAGACCTTGCCATGCTCGACGGATCCACTCGATAACCTTTGCCCAGGGTAGGTTAGTGAATAAATCTTTTTTTATTTTAAATAAACATAATTTTGATATTTTTATTCTAAAAAAAAGTCAAATGTTGGGTAAACTTGAATCAATCCTCTTAAAACTCGAGCATCCCAAACTTCGAGTCATATCAATTCCTAGAAGATGTCATATAACTATGCTTTTATTGAATATAACTTATAGTTAAAGTTGAAAACGAAATATAATTATTGTTTTTTTAAGAAGATCTACGATAGAAATTGATAAATTATAAAATAAATTTGGGATGGATACTAAGGGGCTGGTAATTAGTATTGGAGATATACTCCAATTTTTTTTTTAAAAAAAAAGAGAAAAGAAAAACATAAAAAAGAGTTTCTTCTTCATATTTAAAATTCTCTATATGGAAAATCGGAAAAGTGTGTTTTCCAATCTTCTATTTTTATTCTTTGGCTTGGAAAACATCTTTTTTTTATGTTATCCAACCTTTTCATTATATGAAGGCTGCGTTTTCTTTGTGAAAATTCGCTTTTTTATTCCTCTTTCATTGCATTTGCAAATTTTTCTTTACAAACAATCTCTTCCTTGTATGATTTGCATTTATTTGGCTTTTTTGTCGATCCTTGTTTGGTTGTTGAAATTTTAAAAAGATTAAAAACAATATTTTTTTTTAAAGCATGGTGCAATTATTTTGTGATTTTTTTATATTAACTCCATAATATCATAATTACACCTACAATTTCTTTAAATCTAGATTTTTTTAGATTCGAATTGAATTTATTTTAAATTAAGTTTAATTTGTTGTTTTTAGTTTTTCTACATGATAATAAGATAATATTTGATATTATAATAATAATTATTTTTTAAAATATTTTTTACTTGAAAATATATTAAAATAATTATTTTTTAAATTAATTTTATATTAACATATCAAAATAATTCAAAAATAATTTAAATAAAAATTAATTTCTTAAAAAAGTACGTTTAAACAGTGAAAACAATTACCCTAAATCAAAAGGGCGATGTGGTAAAATACTTTGACAAAACTAGGCAGAGTGCATTGTAAGAATGCCACGATGTTGACGTGGCAAACTCTTAGCGGCTAAAAGGATAATAGTTTAATTTGTTGTTTTTAGTTTTTCTTTATGATCAGATATTAAGGAATCAATAAGTAAGGCTTATAGTCAAATGGCTACTTTATGGCGGTTTTACAATAATTATGTGGTAATTTACCTTTGTACCGTTTTGATCCATTCAAAATTTTCTTTTTTAATAAAGCAACATTGAGAATTACTTTTTATTTAAGAATATATTAAAATATTTTTTAAAATATTTTTTTAATATCTACATATAAAAATAATTCAAAAATATATAAAAAATTAATTTAAATAAAAATTATTTTTTAAAAAAGCACGGTTAAACAGTAAAATCAATCAACCTAAATCAAAAGGGCGATGTGGTAAAATACTTTGACAAAACCAGGCAGTTGGAAGAATGACACGATGTTGACGTGGCAAACTCTTAGCGGCTAAAAGATAATAGATTACTTCGCAACAACGATAACAGCACGTCTCTCTCTTTAATTCCTGCTCTCTCTAGAAGAATTCCCGCTTTTCAGAGAGAGAGAGGGGGAGAAGTCTTGGCTTCGGTCTCTAATAGATACCGTAAAACAGTGTGAGATCCTAAGAACAGATAAAGCACAAATGGATGCGGTATTGAACAAGGTTGGCTCTTATTGGCTCGGTCAGAAAGCTAGCAAGGAGTTCAATTCTGTCGGCGACGACATCAACGTATACGTTTTCCCTCTTGTTTTCTTAAATTCATTTTGATGATTAACAAGTTCGACCAAGTTGCTTCCTTTGTTGATTAGGTTATGATTTGAAGATTAATTATAATTTCCAGGTGTGAAAATGGAATTAAGATAATGATTGTTGCAATTAATTATCAGAAACATAAAAAAAGAATTTAGGGTTTGTTTGGAAATATATTAATAGAAGAATTAAAGGGTTTTGGTTTTTTACTAGAGCAGATTAAGAATGGTAGCTTTTGATGGAAATTGAAGATGGCTGAGTTGGTTTAGTTCCTGTTTTTATAATGCTTGAGATTACTGATAATTGCTCTTAATGTTTGGATTAGCAGCTAAAGGAACGATCGAGTATGTGGGATTCTCAATGATGTTGCTGAATTAAAGATCGAAGAACTAGTTTAGGCAAATATGTCTAATCTTATCACATTTTTACTTAGTAATTGACAGCATGACTTGTATCATTGCGATTCTCAAAGTTACTAGAGCTGGAATATTGACTAGAGTTCATGAGTAGAAGTTGGACTTTATGAAGTGTTAAATGATCTTGTATGTTTATAATATTTTGCAGAATGAAATGGAATATGGGTTTTTATCAGGTTTTAGTTAGACATACTGGAAATGATTTTTCTTTTTACTCCTAGGTGGGACCGTAATCTAATTAAGTTTATCCTTCATAATAATCATTGATTCATATGAGCTTATTGCTTTTTGTGCGTTCTGCTTTCCTCTGAACTCTGCTGTCATTACCTCATTTACTAACACATTTTGCGTGCTGATATCCTTCTCTTCTTAACCAGTCATTGTCAACGAGCATTGAAGGTGGAACCAAATGGTTGGTAAACAAACTCAAAGGTTTGTTGACTTGTTCATTTGCTTTATTTTTCCTTTTTTGCCACATGGTGTTTTGTAGTTAGTTTGCTTGTTTTGTTCATATTTCTTTTCCACATTCCTAATGATTCTGCAGTTCTGTAATGCATTTGTGCTCAAACAAATGCACTATAGCTCCAAGTTTCTCTCAAGATTCCCGTGTCAAAAATGTTCCCATAGATTTAAATCCAATTCCCTTTTGGGAACTTCTGAAGTTTTCTAACTATTTGGGACCTTGAAGTTGGAGGCCAATTAATGCAACGAGAAAAACTCTGATTTAATAGCTTGACTAGAATTTAGAAGCTCATCAAAATGACACATCTATAACTTGAATGTAAGTAAATTTGCGACTGTTCTGTTTAATATGAATTATTTGCTACTGATTGAAGGCTAAGTTAAAATTCTGCTGTGATGTTGCTTTAATCTGCTGGAATTCGGAATTAGTCAGTTGATTAAATTGAGTAGATGTCCAGGAAGTTTCCAATCTAGAGCCCATCATCATGCAGAGCCATTGATATCTAAATTATGATATTCTGAAGATCCCTTTTGTTGAAACTTCTTGTTTTGCAGCAATCTCCTACTTAGAACTCTTAAATGCATCTTTATCTGCTACTTTGATCATTATGCCACTATTTATATAGGAAAAATGCAAAAGCCGTTACCAGATTTGCTTAAGGAGTATGACTTGCCAATAGGAATCTTCCCTCGTGATGCCACCAACTATGAGTTCAATGAAGAGACGAGAAAGCTTACTGTCTTTATTCCCTCAATCTGTGAAGTCGGCTACAAGGACTCATCTGTTGTGCGCTTTTCGACCACCGTAACTGGGTATTTGGAGAAAGGAAAAATAGCTGATATAGAGGGGATGAAGACTAAAGTGATGATTTGGGTTAAAGTGACCTGTATTGCATCTACTGGATCAAAGCTCAGCTTCACAGCTGGGATGAAGAAAACCAGAGATAGAGGGGCTTATGAGGTTCTTCGAGATGGAGTGGGCATAGATAAGTTCTGAAGTGGTCATAATACTTCTAAGGTATTATACTTTTATGAGCTGTTACTCCTTTGTCATTGCTGCTAGACCCCCCTTGCCTTCATCTACTGTAATTACAATGACGGGTTGAATTAAATTTCATGTGCTTCCTTTGGTCATAGATGTGATACGTGAATTTTCGTTGTTCTATGATTGATTAATCGTAGCCACCCTTACCTTTTATGCATTCCTTTCTTGATGAAGCAAAGGTTTGAGAAGGAATTGCTGTCGTCAAAACTAAAAATGTCGCTTTCAGAATGGCAAATCCAATAATTGTTCGTTTATTGTAATATGGAGTTGTAGCCCTTGAGCTAAGATACTAGTCATGGCGTATCATATGCTGAAATTAGGCTTGGAGCCTTGCGTATGGAGATATTTTCCAAAACAGGGGGTGCGAGAGGCTATAGGGTATGTGAATTATCTGTTTGCACATTCGACATTCTATAAATTTTGAGTTGAATGTTTCTGTTTTAGAAAAATGAGCTGTTATTGTCTAAGCTAAAAGCTTATCATCTGGCAGCATTGACACGATAGTGGTAATGAAAGAAGAATAAAAAATTCTTTGAACAGTCAAGGCAGATGTTACAGTTCACAAACCTGCCACTCGTGCCGCTCTCACAGCTAGATATTGTAAGAGGTTTGCTACAGACTACTGCAGCTGCATGTGACCACGGATTCTAACCATCGGTACAAATCATGCATGATGTGCTGCGCAACTTGCATTCGTGATTCGTATGGATGGCCAGCATCCGGACCTGACCTAGGCAAAACTTATAGTTCAATTGCTCTCCGCAGAGCATTCTGGTGGCCTGAATCTGTACAACGAGTGGCAAGACTCATTGAAATTGCCACTGAAAAACATTCTGGTGACCTGTTATCTGTACAAAAGGCTTTCTGCAAGGTGCTTAGAGTCTCTGAAAAAAGAATTTCTCCTCATCCGAGAAAAGCGAGGGAAGAGTGGGGAATTGCAACTCTGCAATTTTTCTTTAATTCAACAAGAAGCTGCCCACAAAGTAAAAAGAAACACAGAGCAAACCCTACACAACTGCAATTGGGCTTATATAGTTTACTAAATAAAATATTTAACAATAATTAAATCAAGCTTCATAAATAAATTCAAACAAATAGGGGTTGTCATCTTAAACCACACTCATACTGGAAGTGAAGAGTCTTCATCAACTCTATGAAGCTGGGAAGAGCTTGATTGGGTGGGGTTCAAGACAACTTCAATAATGTTTTTAAAGATCAAGCTATTATGATGTTTTTCTAATAATCAAATTATAGTTTCAAGCATGTCATCCCGCTCACAAAATTGGATATGCTAAATCTTATCATTTCTAGTAAAAATAACTTGTATATCCAAAATAACATTAATATGTTTTTTTTTGTGCAAATGAAAAAGGTGACGGAGTTGAGGTTTTAAAAGGATTATCATAAATATAGTCATTTATATATAACCAGGTTCTTTATATTAGAAGTAGAGCCAATACTAAAGTTTGATGGTAGGTTAATGACATAAATATTTGACTCAATCATTTGCAACATTTTAGATGTTTTAGAATTAGTAACATGTAATTTTTGATTGGTTTCCAAAGGATATTGTTCAAGTCTAATCTATATTATGAAATAATCTTAAATATTAAATACATCATGATACTTATATAAATTAGCTTGAAATTTGTATTATTCATTATTTGTTGGAATTCATTTTATAATCTCAACATTCAAATCAAGAACTCTATATGTAAAAACCTCAACTAACTTAGACATTTGAGTGTGAGCAGATACAAGAAGAAGATCTATATGCATTTTAGATTTATGATCATAAATATTATATGAATAAGGGTGTAGAATGAAACAAATACCATTCAAAACTTGATTTGATGTAGATCAAACATAACCTAGTAAATTAGAATTATCCTTACCTTCTTTATTACAAATAAGAGGTAAGGATTCATGAAGCTTAAATTACTCAAAATCTATGATATGTTGGATGTTGAGCATAGAGGACAGAATCAAGAAGCTCAAGAGGCTGCTCAAAATCTATGACATGATGGATATCAAACATAGAGGGCATGAAATTAGGGTGTTTAGAAAGATAATTATCTTGAAACTCTTCTAACATCGCACTTATCTCTTTAAGCGATTTTTATCTCTTTAAGCGATTCAACTGGATAATTTCTTAAAACTTCATCTATAATTGGATAGCTTGTAAGAATATGTAAACACCATTAGAGATGGTTCTTTCTCATGTTGCCTCATGTTCTTCTACTATAAAGTAACCAAGATGGCTGACTCATTTGAATGTAGCTGATTAACATATAGATTATAATGATGAAATAAACTTTGTGCAAACCTTGACATAAGAAAGAAGTATCTTTATTTGAACATACAAATAAAAGACCTCATTCCTCTTTATATGTGCTTATTAAGGTTGTTTGTTAGTTCTCTGCACTTTATATGGCACCGAGGCTATATAAAACCATCTCAAATAAAACAAACTTGGCCCTAGACAACAACGGATAAATCAAACAAAACAAACTTGACTCGAGTCAACTTGGGTTATACCGTGAAACTCACGACTCGATACAAGAGATTGAGATAACCCTATAGAAGGATGAAATAAAATTTTTTTTATATAAAAAATGATCTAAAAAAACATTGATAAACTCAGGCTAACTTTTCAGACCTGTAACCTGGGTTATGAGGTCATAATTATCCATAAAAGGCAAACATGAAGAAATCATGAGGTCAAATTCTTGGTCAATAAAATACTAAGTAATGAAATTGAAAAAAAGTTCAATAAAAAATGATCTAAAAAAAAGTTTCAATAATGCAAACAAATTCAATCAAGAAAAAAAAAACAATTAAAAGAATAGAGATCAAATCTGATAAATAAAAAAAATCAAAAAGGGATGAAATTAAAAAGGAATTCAAATTCATGAATTATATAGAATAAAACACATAGTAATAAAAATCAAATGGTTGTTTTAAAACTTTGTAGGGACATGCATGAAAATTAAAGAGGGAAAGAGAAAAGAAAACGAAAAAAAAGACCATTGGCGCAAAACTAGAGAGAATTTGGTCACAAGTGTTGCCCAATTATAGAGGGGCTGCCATGGAGATTGAAACGCCACAGTTAAAGTGTGTATTTGATTACCGCACGACTCTGCTTGTGTTGTTTAAAAAATACAAACGCTGTCTATTAATATTAAATAATATTTTATCTCTGCTAAAATATTAAATTGATACTAGTCCAACTGTAAAATTGCAAAAAAAATAAATAATGAAAAGATAAAAGAAAACCTACAAAACTTAAGAAAATTTGAAATCAAAGATAATTAAGTTTGTAAATAAAAAAATCCAAACAACCTTGAATTTCCGTTTAATTTTTTTTTGGCTTTAATGATATTTTAATTATTTCACCTGTGAAAAAAAACAGGAGCAAAAATATCTTATTATCTCCGTTGCCAAATTTAGTTATTACTTTTTGAAAAATATATCCAACCGGAGTTTTTTACTTCTGTCTGTGTGGACAAATTTAGCCATTGTATATGTTATGTTAAAAAAAGTTTCTTTACCCAGCCCACGTTCTATGTGTTCGCCTTCGAATCCATGTTTCCAATTCGGTGAATTGACAAATGTGACGATTAAGGGTGAAATTGATCAAATGATGTTTTTAGGGGCTTTTTTGAAGCATTGACACAAACATAGGAACTAAATTGGGGGATTTCTCCAAAAAAAAGTTGCCGGCACTAAACACGTCCAAATTCAAAGTTTCTGGGCAGTGTGCGAGAACAATAACCTACTCTCTCAGACCTCTCTTGTTAGGACACGAGACTACTCGAGTTTTCAAATCTAAAGGGAAAGTCAAAATTCATACCATTCTCGATCTCAGACCGCGAGTAGAATCAAATAATACAGTCGAGCGAGTGCGAAGAAAAGATAACTTTTTGAGGATTGTAAGTTGGCAACGTGGAACGAATTATTAGGTTAGATTCCGTTCACACTGGATAGACCACGAGCCTTCCACACGCCCTAAACACGTGGCTATATCTAAACCCTCCATGTCCAACTTAATCCAACGGTCTAGAAAAAGCCCATCCAGCCTGGAACACCCTCCTCTCTGTATTTAACTATCCTCTGCAACTCCAACTTCAGCAGCCACCAATCTCCATTTCCATTGCAAAAAACCTCTCTGAATTCTGAAATCCATCTCTGTTTTTCTCTTATTAAGGCTATGGCAGCAAAGTTTTTGAGCCCTGTTCCAGCCTTTTCTCTTGCAGCAAAGCAAGGGGATACTGCTCGTGTCCTAATCACTAGTCCTACAAGTGATGGGCATGGCATTTCTTGTTCTTCTGTTTCAGCCTTTCCTTCGGCTTCAAGAAAGAAAAGAAACACCAGTCTTGTAGTTTCTGCCACCGGAGAAACTCTTACTGGTGTTGTTTTCCAGCCATTTGAAGAGGTGAAGAAGGAGGTCTTCGCTGTACCTAATTCTCCTCAAGTTTCTCTTGCTCGTCAGTGCTTTGTGGATGAGTGTGGAGCTGCCATTAATGAGCAGATCAAGTCAGTGATAACTTTTCTCTTTCCATTTTTTCATAAAAGATAGAATCTTGTGGACTAATTGCAGATTAGTGTTATTGATATGTGTTTTTTTTTTTTTTTGTGTTAACAGTGTGGAGTACACAGCTTCCTATGTATACCATGCCATATTTGCCTATTTTGACAGGGATAACATTGCTCTCAAAGGCCTAGCCAAGTAAACACACAAAATCCATCCGTTTATTCTTGAGTATTTTCTTTTCTTTCTCTTAATTTAAGTGTTGAATTATATGAACTGAGTTATGGTATGGTCATTTTGTGATTTGTAACCAGATTCTTCAAGGAGTCGAGTGAAGAAGAAAGAGAACATGCTGAAAAGCTCATGGAATATCAGGTACCACTTACTTTGAAACTCAAATATTCCCTGATTAAAATATCTTGGTTTATCTCTTTCATTTTGGGTATTTTTCATTATTTTGTCTAATCATTCTCCATTTATATGTGATCAGAATATACGAGGAGGGAAAGTAGTACTTCACTCTATACTGACACCGCCTTCTGAATTTGAGCATGTTGAGAAAGGAGATGCATTATATGGTATGTGTCTAGACTCGTGTTCATTGTTAGAAATTGCTATTACTTCTTTTTTTGGACTTTGTCTACAATTCCATCCATATTTTAATGTAGTGACAATATGACATTGTAAGAGTATAATCTTGTTTAACATTTTTTTACTTCTTCTGGGATCTTTGTTATGCTTTCCGCTATATAGAGGTGTCAAGGCATGCTTCTGTAATGGATGATGATTACAGTTCTTTTGAGATAATTAACTTGGGCTGTCTTTGATCCTTTGATTCAGCAATGGAATTAGCATTGTCTTTGGAGAAGTTGACAAATGAGAAACTGCTGAGCTTGCACAAGGTGATGTTTCCTAGTTTTTTGTTTTGTAAATAGGAAATAGTAAGCACTTTCTTGCAATGAATTACTGGAATTGTCAATGGTTTTTACAATTGTGCTCATGAGCTATGCTATGTTCTTGATAAATATTAGGTGGCAGACGAGAACAATGATCCACAAATGGCAGATTTCGTCGAGAGCGAATTTTTAACCGAACAGGTGAGCTCGAAATTAATTTTATTTCTTTCCCCTGGATTAGACACAAGACTTTGAACTCTTGTATGATCTAATCTGTGAGGTACAAATTAAGATTTTCAGATTACGCATCTAAAAGCATTGAGTTTTATGAAGTGCCAATAATTCTGATAAAGAACAGTTTGAATAATTATTCATTGATGTCCAGAAAAAGATGTGGATGCCACATTTTACTTTTTTCCTGCTGTCTTCAACCTGTTACACATTTGTTCTGTCCAAAACTGAGACAAAATCTAAAAATTTAACAGGGAGAAGAAGTATCATATCGTAATTGGTAACATTCTATGTTAAACTTGTAGTACTATTTGCATCATTTTGTGATTAACACAACTTTTTTTTCATCAGGTTGAATCCATTAAGAAGATAGCAGAATATGTCGCTCAACTGCGGATGGTTGGGAAAGGCCATGGTATGCATATAACTCACATTTTCAGTATCTTGTTACTTTCACTAAGCTAGCCAACTTACTCTTATATTCTCCACATAGTTATAATTTTGGGTTTTAAGACTAGTGTTTATGGGCTTGCAGGAGTATGGCACTTTGATCAGATGCTCCTCAATTAGGGTCATGCTGCATGATGTGGAAATACAATCTGCACCTGTTATTGGTTTAAGTCCGTCGCTATCGCAGGTCTAGCATATCTTCTCTGGAGCTTCAATGCGTTGAGGATAATAAATTGTCAGTGTAGATGAATTAATGTAGTGAAAAGCTGGTAGCTACTTTGTTTTCAATAAAATGAGGCAACAATTTAAGAATACTTATTGACTCTTATGATTTGATGCGCAAATTTGCCTTATGATTGACTTGGAGGTGGAATGTAGTAGTATTTCCTTCTGACCAACTTTCAGGCCAGGTGCTATTTGAGTGCAGAACCACTTCTATTGATTTATCTATAAATATGAAGATGGATGACCTAGTTAAATCATATAATATAGAGCTAATTTTATTTGTTAAATAACAATCATTCCATTGATTTCTTGTTAAGGAAAAAAAAAGCATTTCATTGATTTATTTCTTTGATAACAAGCATACTGGCGAAACTAGTAGCTTAATTACCATTCTCAAATTTCGTACTTTTTTGCACCTGAAGAATGTCTACTAGAAATTTTTCGAAGTTCCGGCTAGAAGAACCACTGGGCAAGCAGCTTCTTCTGCTTTTGTCTTCCATTCCATCGCCTTCCTTTTCATTTCTTTAGCCCTTTCTCCCTCCATAACTCTCTAACAAGCTTCTCAACTTGATCTCCCTCTTTACATCAATACCCCAATTGTTGCTAGCAAAACAACAGTTGGTTTGCTGCTCCACAAAAAATGGCCAACAAAGAAATGGAACTCCACAACTAACGCTTTCAAGCATCGAATTCCATCCCATGTGACTTGCAAAACCTCCTGTTGAAGGGTGCTTTAAAATCTGCTCTTGTAGACACCAACTTGCTAAATTGCCTCTATCCTTCGTTTCTGCAAGGAATTCAGGTGGCAAAATTGTCGACTCGCAACCACCATTAGAAGGCCTTAATATCCATAAGAAGGGTTGTTTGCTGTTAGCTAGACCCCAAGCAAACTGTAGCATTTGCTGTGGTGTTTGCACAGTGATGCTTCCAAAATTAACGTACACCACAGATTTGGTTCTTTCAAATCAAGTCAATCAGTGAAGTCTGATTGTTCTTTCCATGGATTTGAACCAATATAGTTCAGTTTATTATCTGTTATATGATTATTAGCAAGCAAGTGGATAGGAAATAGCAGGAAACATTGTTGAAAGAGCATCCAAAACCTCCAGTACGAAGGAGTAAACATTTTCAAAACGATAGCAGAAGCTCTTGATTTCCCTTGTGAGGTAGCTGACCGTGATATCGTTGGGTTACGTAGTTCTAATGAAAGTTGGGAGTTCCTTCAGGCAAATATTTTTCATACTTGGAATCTAATCTATGGTAGTTTCTAGGTACCCAAATGTTAGATAACTGACATCTGCAAATCGTAGAAAATTAGTGCGGTTCTGATCTCATACGATGAATCTTAAATTTTGAACATGAAGGAGTGTTTTTATACCTTTTGAGAGGTGTTAAAGCCTTCTTCAACAAGAACCTGGAACTATGTGTAGCCTAAACAACCACAGGCACTATGTATGTATGAAACAATACTTCAGGAATTCCAGATTCTTCGGCAGAAGTGTGAAGGACATACCACCATCAGAAACAACACAGGTCACCGGTGGGACTTTGGAAGACAAAAGTACTGTCATTGAGCCAGTGAAGTAAATTGCGGAATGGGACTAAGCGGTTTTTTGCAATGGATTCACAGACAGAAGGAATGTCTCGATCAGAATCTTCTGTCTGCAGGAGACCATCAGGTGTAGCTTCAAACTGGAAGTCCAGTAAGCCATCCAGAGAGTGGGAACCTCTGGATTTGAGTAGTCGTTTGTGGCTATACTCAGTGTTGACAAAGGTTATTTGGAAGCCTTTAAAATGTAGGCAAACAGCATGAGGTTTATCAGCTACTTCATTGAAATCCACCACCCCACAACAACCCCCCCCTCAATGTGAATGTGAAACGATGCAATTATTTGGCAGGGAGAGAGATGTTGCCACCTTTATAGGTAATTTTGAGCGTATGGCTCTGAGAAATGTCAGCAGTGCAGAACAGAAACCTATTAGTTGGTGTTGAAGTAGGAGGCCAAATGCAATGTATTCTTAATGCAACTTTTAGATTCAAGGTAATACAATGATTCATTAACACACCATCATCTCCAACAGGACTCTTAGAAAACATTAAGTAATGGATGCTTTTTGTCTTTTGAATTCGCATACATAAAAGTCGTTTTCTAGTCAATTTTTTCCCCTTATTCAGGATGTAATAGTTTGAAGAGAAACCAGCAAGTTCATCACGTCTTCTTTCAATTATTGAGGTAGCATCAATGGGAAATGAGTTGGATGTCTACACGCGATAGGCTAGACGAAAGACTAGTACTTGTCAAATACACAGTACCAACATCAAAACTTAAAGATTACTGCTGCATCAAGTTTATAGTTTGGAGGATTGACAGGATTCAAATTGGCCTGAAACAGAAATTCCTGCAAGGTCTCTTCCTTCTAGTGTTTTGAGCAATTGGATGACAAGAATGAACCATTTTCCACATCACTTGTATGTCTGTATACTCTCCACAACTTTCCATGTCCTTGTACAGATTCATGAGCCCATGATCGTTTCCTGCCATCATAAGAATATAAGAAAACCAGATAAAACCAAAATCATTCTTCCCATGTGATTGCTGAACACAAATGTCTTCCATTTGACATATGCCTAAATGCCGGAGGAGAAAAAGGCATGAAGACAAGGGATAGATTCTAATGAACTCAATCTTACCTCTGGTTTTGTGTCTTAAGCTTGAAGCAAGCTTCAAAAGAATACACTTGGGAGAGAAGACAAATGTTTGTTTGAACCACAGCCAGCTCCTCCACTTCTCCATCTTCACTTAGGTTCTGCTTATTCTTCACTTCCATTTTATATCTACTTTTTTGTCCCTACTCTCTCTTACTAATAATTTAAATCGAGGCAAGCAAAGAAATGAATCCGACACATCACGAAGCAACATTTGTAAAGACATGAGGGCCTCTCTGTAGTATTTATGTTTTTCTAATGGTTACTAACTTTTCTTGGTTCTTTTAAATAATACTGTGTTTTGCATTATTTTACTCTAAAGATTGATTCAACTGCTCTCAAGTACATAACTTGATGATGTTTATCCCATCAAGATCAAGATCAACATCACATAGCTTAATATCTAGGAATTAGGCGAATGATATTAATCAAGCTAGAGCTAAAAGGTGGATGAAAAGGCAGCCTTTGATATGAAGCAATACTTTTCATCTACGAAATTGGCATTCTTAACCCCTCTAATGCAGAACAATGATGATGATGATGTGGTAAAGATGAAAGAACTTACTGGGAAGAAATGGACAAATTTTGGAGTTTCCCGATCCACTTTTCCTCTCATCCAAGATTCTTATTTCTATTGTAACGAAGTGAGGCAGTGATGGGGCCCTGGTCAAACGGTTGGTTGGTGTTTCCTTCAGTTCCTTTGTGTTGTGTCTGCACACGTCCCTCTCTCTTTCCCACACACACAGAGACAGGAAAGCACTGTCCATTACTGAATCTATTAGAATATTAATGAAGTTTCGAGTATCCAAAGAATTCTGATGGAAAGAACGTACTTGGAATATTATGCTTGGTGTTATTGGGTTCTCTTTGTATAGCTTTCAATGTTAAGCTTAATCTACCGACTACTGGGGACCTTTCTTACTCACCGTATACCAGTAAGAATACTGAAGCATGCATGTGCTTTGCAACCGTTCCTGGCAGTGTAGTCCCTAACTGCCTTCATTGACATATTACCAACTCTATTCCTCTACCCAAACTTGTTATCTTGTGAATTGTTTCACTACAGAAGCGAATTTTTCTCTCTTTCTTTTCTTTTCGGATAGATAAGTACATTCCAAACTATCTTCTCCGGTATCCTATCTCCTAAGCTCGAGGGACCAAGCATGGCCTGGAAATTGCTGAATGGATTGGTTTCTCTAGCAGCTTATAATCTTACTTTCTTTTTATTCTTTGTTTCTCTCAAGTTT
>Ga0325405_1002942_pt1 | contig 17589 bp, 7 predicted proteins | sample PopdelMetagenome_21_FD_205663 | JGI IMG/M metagenome (GOLD analysis project Ga0325405, IMG submission 205663) | Populus deltoides microbial communities from Bellville, Georgia, United States - Xylem-Control-R2 | ecosystem: Host-associated > Plants > Phyllosphere > Stem > Wood/Secondary xylem...
AGAAATGACATTTCCTCACATTGCAGTGACAATGAATCCAAGATCCCACTGATGAGAAACTTTAGACACTGAAAGTCACATTTCCCTTTTCACTAGTACTATAGCACTCACAATTTAACCAAACATGACCACCAAGCATCACCTTTATTATATTCAATATCTTTAGTGTATAGTTAATAGTTTGGCAGCACATGTAAACAAAACTCACTGTTTGAAGTTTGGTGCAAACTAAATTATGAAGGTTTCAAAACTACCACTACAATTCTTACCTGTTGAACAATTGGATTGGCTGATGTCATGAATTCATCAGTCATTCCTTGCCAAACAACCTTTCCTTCATGTAGAAACAACAACCTACACACACAGCAGTGCTTAGGAAATGCCACCTTACAGGTCCGTGCCAACAAATAGTGCAAGACTACAAAAAACTTTTTGACACTGCTAACCTGTCAACAGCCCTTCTAATGGTACTATGTTGATGAGTGACCACCACATAGGACGCAATCTTCTCAGGTTTCCCAAGTGCATCCTCACCTTTCATGTGAACAGAGCGGATGAGATCTTCAACTACAGTAGATGCTATTGGATCGAGTCCGGCTGTTGGTTCATCATATAAGAGTACCTGTTCAGCAAAGTGAAAAACTATGAATAACAGGTAAAAAAATCAAAGCAGGATAAAATCACATCAAAGTAACTCTTCAGCAGTTGTGCAACAAAACACCATGAGACAAAGCATAAACAAAGCAATGTTAGATATAAAAGTAAAATAATCAAATCTATAAGATAACAGGGAAAAAAATCAAAGCAGGATAAGATCACATCAAGGAAACCATTATCACTGCACCAGGCAATGTCTCACTAACATTACTTTGACGATGTTTGAAAGATATAAACAAAGCATTTCAGTTTCTTACGGGAAACAAGTAAAAAATTTTAAAAGAAGTTACAAGATCAGAATAAAAAAAAGCACCATGGAGTACTACTTGGTTAACCACATCCCATCAGCCACCCCTTTGTTGAAGGCAGCATCCACTGACCATTGTCTGCCAGCATATTTAGTGTAACTTAGGAAATATCAAATCATACGATTTTCAATCACCATAAGGATTGAAGCAAAATTTTGGGAAACAGTAATCACTTTTTTTCCCAGAACAAACTTAAACCTTACACCAGAAGTAACCAATCTCATGATTATATAATTATCACCTACAGGTCAATCACTCATCACAGGAAACTACCACTGACCATCAAATCAGCACATACTTGCTTTACAGTCAGCCAACAAACTGTCACCAACCACCAAAACCATGGTTGCTTGCCACCATGCAACATATCTCCATTGATCAATAGAACAATAGTCAGATGCCATTAACAGTCACCAGGCAGCAGCTAAAATCACCATAATCAAAACACCAATCACCAGAATTATCTTTGACAGCAACTTTCAGTCATCCTATCGGTATAGATTTCCTTACACATGCCAACCACCAGAGGATGACACGAGAAAAGTCATTTCCTTAACCATATTTTCATCAAAGAATGTTTAACAGAAAAATGGTCTCAGTGCAGCCATATATTAAGACAACAACAGATGCTATTAGTGGCAGTTAAAACCAAAAAGATTAGAGAACAAAATTAATTCATTGCTTGACATACCTCTGGCTCAATTGTTTCATTTGTGGTATCAAAAATTATAGACCGAGCTAAAGCAACTCTTTTCTTCATTCCACCAGATAACTCAGAAGGTAACCTGTCCTCTACTCCCTGAACAAAATATTAAGTTTCATCAACCTAAAAGTAAAGGGTTTCCTTATCTAAAATAGAGGCTTCAATAAGAGAGCAGGGAAAAGGAGACAGTTTCTAAGCCTTCTGCAATGATGGAAACTAGCCCAAGGAAATACAGGCAGTTTCTAAACTTCAGCAGGAAATTGAACTTTACATTGCTGGAAATTGACAGCATTAGAATAGGGGGGTGTTTAAGAGTGTGGTAGCAGTTGCTTTTCAAAGAGTTTTTCGCTCGGAAATGCATCAAAATAATGTTTTTTCACTTTTTAAAAATCATTTTTTACATCAACACATCAAAACGACCCGAAAACATAAAAATACAATTTTAAGCAAAAAAAAAATATACTTCAAAATTTGATGAAAAGCAAGTTGAACCGCCCAGCCAAACACACGTGACAAAGTGTATCCATATATGTAGCTTAAATATATTAAATTGAGGGCACCGCAACCCATCACGAGATGATTGCTTAGCCAGGAAGGAACCATATGATGCAGTACAAGTGAAATTTTGGATCCAACATACCTTTAAACCAACTTGGGCCAAAGTTTCCGTCACAAGTTCAGCAATTTGTTCCTCCGACATGCTAGAATTTTCATATCTAAGCAAGTCAAAAGCATTAAGAAATGAGATTTCTTTTTTTTTTTTCTCCAGAAAAGGTATTGAAATTAAAGTCATGCTATCAATTCCAACTGCTGAGAAGAAAAGGTAATTTCTATCTTACAAAAGGAAACCAACATTTTCACGAACAGTCAAAGAATCAAAAAGTGCTGCACTTTGAAACACCTATCACAAAGAATGTGGAAAAAAGATGAGTGTAATTACTGATAAAATAGCACAAGAGAAATAACCCTTTGATTTATAACTAAAATAAAGATTTACCAATCCAATTCGAAGCCCAGAAATCCCCTCATCGCTGATCAAACCATCTCTCTTTTTACCATGAATATAAACCTCGCCCTGACATTAGATATGGTCTATGTAAAACCACCTAAGGTAAAATACTGAGGCACAGCCTAGTCACTTTAGTATGAATCAGTATAGAAATACAGTTACATAAAGATCAAAGCAACAAAAAATTTAGTTTGATTATTACCGTGTCCGGAGCAAGAAGTCCAGCAATAATCTTCAAAATTGTAGATTTACCAGTACCAGAAGGCCCAATTATTCCAACTGCTTCACCATGTCTAATCTGCATAAGTGAAAACTTATCACCATGCCGATAAATTGATAAAGAATAAATGACGCAATAGGTAGATGAAACAATACACAGATTTAAGACTTATGCCACAGAAACACCCCGCCCTCCCTCTCTCCAAAAGAAAATTGATTTAAAGCATGGCTCGCAATGGCAATATATTAAAGATACTGTCTTGTTAGGAAAATATCAAGCTTTCTGCTTATCATTGGTTTCCTAGAAGCTTGTGAACAAATAGCAACTCAACCAGCAAAAATTTGGGGCTTGAGCCTTGCCCATGATTCAACTAAGTCAGCTTAATCCTATCAAAATAGGTTTAGGTAAATCTATTTTTGGTATTAATAAGCACAACAATCAAATAGTAGAAAATAAGCAATAAAAAAATTGTTAAACAGCAAACACAACATTGAAAAGAATTTCACCTTGAAGCTCACACCTCTTAATATATGCTTCTCTCCAAATGACTTGTAAACATTTCTGCATTCGATGAGAACATCAGAACCATCCTCCAGATCACCTATGGTGCTTAATTTCTCTGCTTTATATGAATCCTAGTTACGTAATCCATTCAAACCAATGCAAAAGACCATATCAATGAAATTTAAAAGATAGAGAAGAATCCATCCAATTCACAACTACATCATCTAACACAAAGAAGGCAAAACATAAGGTGGGCTGCAGTAAAAATTTCCTAAAATACCGAGCATGAAAATAAGCCACAGAAAAACACGATGAAGATGAAGCATAAACAGCAGCATTCTACAAGAGTATATAAATAATGCAAAAAAATATACAGAACATAAGAAGGAAGGAGGAGAAACTTTACAATGAATTTGGTTGCAGCAAATCCATCGCCTCCCATGTTGTTGGGTGGAGGAGGTGCCACACAAGCACAAACAATATTTCTCAGATTCTTTCTAAAACAAAGTGAAGTGTTGAATGGTAACCCAGTCCCAGTGGAGGGAGCATACCCATTTGGTATGCAAAGCGTAGATAATAGCATTGAACCGGATGAGATCAAGCTTTCTGTAAGCATTTTAAACAAGACCCAGATGGAGTTTTGGGCCAAAAATTACGAAAAAAGTGAAGGGAAATTGTGTTTTTTTTATTTTTGATAGATAGATTGATAGATTAGACAAAGCACCAGGAACGCACACGAAAGTGAAATTTTTTATAGATGGAGCTTTCCTTTCCTTTCTAAATTCTACAAGAGATTGTGAAATTTGACACAAGCAATCAAAATTGAGGAACGAACACGAAAGTGCGATTTGGTAGAGGAGAGAGAAACAAAAATAAATTACACACAATGACTTGTGTTTATTAAAAAAAAAGAAGAAAAAAAACACGTTTATGTTGCGTGTGTTCTCACTGATTTGCGATTATTTTATGAGATCGCATTTGTTACGGGGCAAAAGTTGCTTGTTAAAAATTTAAAATTTTTGTTTTTATTTAAAATTAATTATTTTAATGTTTTTGAATTATTTTAATATTTTAATGTTAAAATAAATTTTAAAAAATAAAAATAAAATATTATTTTTATATATTTTTAAGTAAAAAATATTTTGAAAATTAATTACTATTAAACATTTAGAATTTGTTTTGCATAAAATTAATTTTTTTAGTGTTTTTTCATTATCTTGATAAGTTGATGTCAAAGATAATTTTTTTTGTTTTTTAAAATTTATTTTTGAAAAACAAAAATATTATTTTCATATATTTCTGAGCGAAAAGGATTTTAAAAAAAAAATCACTAACGCAATATTAAACACGCTCTTTGAATAACATGTGGTTGCGTTGTATCACAGCTCTGATTAAATTTTTGTAATATAATAAATTAGGGTTTAAGAATTGAAACTCTAAATAACTTTTAAAACTTCTTAATTTTTGCAATCGCATCCCTAAGAACTTTCTTTGACTCCTCTAATTTGAGCGTTTTTTTCAAATTAATCATTGGTTTCTAATTTTTTCAATTTAACCCCTATCAACCATCAAATTGACCCCTGAATCTGATTGATTTCAGTCCCTAAATTTGCACACCTATTGCACTTTGGTTCTTGATTCTAAATTTATTCAATTTAGCTCTTAATTGACCTCCTAAACTTTGATTTTCTTATAATTTCACCTCTTATTTAATTCAATTAAGCTTCTAAAAATTAAATTTTGTCCTTTAAAATTTCAATCTTCTCAATTAAACCCAAATTATGCTTCCAAACTGAATATTTCACCAATAAAGTTCTTAATAAAATTAATTTGACCCATTAAAAGTCTAATTAAGTCCTTGCACTTAATTAATTCTTTTAGTTTCGGTCTTAATTAATTAAACTCATGATTAAATCAAATCAGACTATTAAAAATCTAACTAAGTTCTCAGACTTAATTTTTATGCAAATTCATCCAATATCCATTTAAGTTAACCTTAAAATTGCATTGCCTTTTATGTTTAGGTCCTTCAAGAATGCAATTGAGTTTCTAAAAATGTCAAAAATTCAGTTTGGTCCTTTCATCTCTTATTTAAGCATGTAGATGCCTCTTTAGTTTGTTCTTGTCAACCAACTCACTTGTCTTCCTGTATTTTATTTTATTTTTCAACCTTTTTTTCCCTTTTCTTATTTTTGTATAAAAGAAAATGATAATTTTAGGGGAACCCAAAATTAGATTGTGACAAGAACCAAATTGGATACCAAATTTAAATGAAATAAAATGTTAATGGATGAAATTAAAAAAAAAATCAAGAAAAGGTTAAAAAAATCAAAAGAATGAAGACCAAATTAGATACAAAAATTAAATGAAATAAAATGATAAGGGATAAAATTGAAAAAAATTCAATTTTAAAAAGCATTAAAAGTAAAACAAATAACAATCAAAAGAATAAATGTCAAAATTGATTCAAATATAAATTAACAGAACACTTTTGATTTTTAAAAGGGCTAGCATGAAATTTGAGATGAAAATAGAGGAAAGGGGGAGGAAAAGAAAAAAATGCATTGCAATCTAACCACTACTCCGTAAACACGAGGTGGACCACCATGAATAGAATGATGAGGTGCATCTAACTCTATCACAAGAGGTAACGTTTCACAACCGGGAAACATAACATGTGCCATCCAACTGTATAACGAAAGGCAATATTCACAATTAAAAAGCGCCTCACGTGCCTCCTAAAGTGTGTGGGTGCCTCTTACTCGTTAAGACATGCATAAAACGCAATGGCTACTGTGATTTTTTTAATTATATTTATATTTAAGAAAATACCAAATTGCTCATGATTTAAATTGATTATAAGTAAAAAAAACAAGATGAAAATATAAATTTGTCATTGGATGTTAGTTTTATTTTATTTTCTTTCTAAGAGGCAAGTTAGTTATGACATTGTGCAACCAAATCGTTAAATGACTGAAAAGCCTTTGGTTTCTAGTTTTGACTTCTTTTTTTATTTTAAAGATATTTAATTCATTTTACTTTGTATTCAAGATGTAAAAAGACTAATTTATCCTCGATCAATATAACAATGATAATGCACCCCATGAAAAAGACTAATTTAATTGATTTTATTTGTGAAGGGGAAAATAGTTATTTCAATATTTCAATCCATAGTGAACTTGTCTTGTGGAAAATGAAAGGCTGATGAATTTTTTTAAAAAAATAAGATTATCGAAAGAAATGGACAGATAGGAACAAGAATTTAGCAATTAACAAACAAAATTTAAACCATATATCTTTTATTGTTCAAAAATACATTATTCACCTCCCTTGTAAAAACAAGTGTGCATTATGCCAATTTTTTATATTTTGGCACCTGTATTTTGTAAGGTTTTAAAAACACTCATTAAATTTTATTTTATTTTCAATTTAATCCTTGAAATTTATGTTTTCATGGTTTTATACACTTAAATATGTTTTCATATGTTTTCCCTCACATATCTAATGTGTTGTCAAATGCTATGACATTAAATTAATAACTAGTTTTGCAAAATAGAGTTTTAGTTTTTTTTATAAAAAAAAATTGAGAGATAAAGGATCAAAATTGATATGAAGGAAGAAATAGAGAAATTTTCCACAAAAGATATGTAAAAGTTCCATTGGATCTCTTAAGCTTCAATTTCTTCATCTTATGTCCTTGTTCTTTTAGTTTAAAGAAAATTACACTAATATCTTGTATTTTTTTTTTATTTTTGTTATTTTTCCTCTATTCTTTAAATAATTATTGTTTATATTTGGAGTTTATAAATCCATAACTCTTTACATCTTCAATTAAACACATAAAAAATCAACAAAAAAAATTGAATTACTTATATTGTTTTTATTATATTTTATTTAGTAACTAAAGAGCCCATGTTATGTAAAAGTAATGAAAATGCCAATGACATTGTTGTTGCTGCTTATTTTAAAAAAACAAGTCGTTGTTTATTTGCATTATAATTATAAAAATATCATCATTAACATGTTTTTAACCACATTTCGTCCTTTTTTCTCGTCATTTCCCGCCACAAACACATATCAAATTCTTCATTTTTTGACATTTTATTCTCTCAACCAAGCAACCATTTCCAACAAAAGCCACTTTATCAACAAAAAAAAAAAAAACCATCTGAGCACACCAACTGACCACCATATTCATCTCATTCTTCTCCTTATTAATCATAACTCAAAACCAATATATTCTTTCCTTTTTTCACAATGATTCCAAGAAACACATAGCTAAAATTCCAGCATAAACACTACTAAAAAATTCAATAAACACATAGTCAAAATTCCATCACAAACCTTACCTAAAAAATCTAGCGCGCACACTACCAGAATTTGGAGGCACACATACAACCAAAAATTTCAGCGCAACAAGCACAAACATTATCAACTTGTTATCATCTATATCAAATGTTAATAGCATACAAGCGTACAATAACATAGATGGACTAAAGTACAAAAATAGAAAGTGCATGAAATATGAAAAAATAGTAGTTGTTAGATTATAAAAAACAATAGCTAGTAAAAACAATCTATTTTATAAATATTATGGCAAGTCATCCAATAAAGCATTCATTAATTGTTGCAAGCCTATAAATAAAACTGAATAACTACTGGAGAGGAAGGAAGTGTTAATGATGTCGAGCAAATACTAGATGAAGTGAAGAAAATGAAAGAGAAGATACATGTAGTTTGGATCAAGAATCGCTACATGAAGGTTAGTTTTGCAAGTGTGAAGTTATTGTTGGTTGCTAATTTAGTATATATAATATTAATGTTTCTAACTATTATATTATTCTTGTTTAACAAATGAAATAAAAAGGAGTTATTCCTTAGTAAACAAAATACAAGAAATATAAATATAAAATATAACAAAAGCATATACATTAAAGCAATTTCATCAACAAAAAGTATGCACATTAAAAGATGAAGATAACAAAACAACAACCATAAAGATCCATGATATTTTTCTTCTTGTTACTTGAAACAGTTAAAACAAATCCATATTGCTCAAAGACACCACTCTTCTCCATTCTTCAATTAATACAGCTAGTTTGGGTAGAGTGTTAAGAAGAAATACTATCATCAATCTAAAATTTCAAAGAACATTGATTATTAATAGAAATATAATCAAACTAATAAAACTACCATATATACTTAGGAGACTCATATATGTTTGTGTTAAGGGTTAAGAAGAGGCACAATTTCTACCATCTCTATCAACTATCCTACCTCTAGAACCTTTCAATCCTCTACTAGCACCAATGGATCCTCTATTAGTACCAATGAATCCTCTTTCAGCATAACTGGATCCTCTACTAGTACCATTGTATCCCCTGCCAACACCATCAGATCCTCTTTCACTACCATTAAGATTCTATGTTATAGAATCCTTTACTTTTTAGGTAAGTTTAGTCTTTTTTTTTTTGTGGAGTTATATACCAAAGGAGAATAGTCTTCTTCATAAGAGTCTTGTAACATGTAACAGTCTTATGACTCTGGTAGAGTTAGGAGTTGTGCAATTGTTTTGTAAAGAAAATGAGAAGTATTGACTTTACTATTCTTCATGGTATAAAAATACATGATAGTTAAACTTTCCTAAAAGTTCACTAAGCAACCCAACTTTAGGATCTCTATTTTCATATCTTTGTTAAAGACGCTTCTATGAAGTTGGTTTTTTCTTCTTTTGACAATAAGATTCTTTGAGTCATTAAAGAAAGAATTACATAAAAAGCATATATAACCAAATGGATCAAAAAGCTTGTGTACATCATCATATTCTGCTTCATAAATAATATGATCATCAAATAGAAACTATTGTATAGGGATAAAAAGTGATCAATAATCTTCATCAACCATTATAACATCATCAATATAAATTCTTAATGATAAGGGTGTTTTTTAGTCTTTCAAGAAAGAGATCTAGACTAATCCATCTTTCTTAGTGATGAAGACTAGGTTAAAACTTTATAAAGGTTGAACTATAAAATGGAATTGTTCATAGGTTTTTACCAATGAGCCAGACAATATTTGAATGAGCTTATCTCTATTGAGTTGTTGAGGAACAAAGATGCAAGTTATAGTTTGTCCAACTTCAACTATTAACAAGAGAAAGTCTTGTTAGAAAAGGAGTTAATAAGTCCAAAGCATGATTTTGGACTCGGAAAGCAAGTTTAACATGGAGAGTGGCAGAGTGGATATTGGATATCATAGGAGCACTTATGATCTATTCATGTGCTTTAAGAACTCTAACTAGACCTGGATATGTAAGATGGATCCGGATATTAGGGAAGAGTGTCAAGAACACCATTTATGCATCTGACATTGTTTAGATGGTGACTAAATATGTTTATTTATGTTGCATAAAATAAGAATCAAAGATTACAAAGAGTCTTTTCCTACATAAAAGGTAAGGGAAAGATGAATGGCTCCTATATAGACATGAGTATATCCTTGAGCTAGCCATTGAATAATTAATTTGTGTAGGAAAGCGAGGGTTGAGCTATTATAAGGTTGATGATGGGATCAAGTGTTGATCAAATCTTGGAGCCTATACAATTTTTTTTATAGGATAAAATCTGAGGTTTTATCAAATTTTTAAAGGTTTTTTTAGAAGAAAGTAGAGTTATTTTTCTTAAAGATTTTATAAGAGTTTACGAGAAGGATTTTTATAATAAGAATTCTTAAATCTTTAGGTAGGTGAGAAATTTTATACCAATAATCTAGCTTAGAGGCTGACATATATCTTAGGGACAAAGACAATGAGGATTATGATAAGAAAGATACAAAATGAGATAGAATGTGCAACATCCCTAACCTTTTTATAAAAAGAAAAAAAGGACTGAAATTGTATGAAGGGAGTAGGGCTAAATTTTAGGAACAATTTAGGAGGGAAGCACCATAATTGGAAAATAGAAAGTCTAAGGACTAAAAAAAAAAGGAACAACCATTTCTCCTATACTAAAAAGGGAGAGGATACGGTTATAAAAAAAAAAAGAAAAGAAAAGAAGAGAGGAATAAAGGCAAGAACCTGAACTTATTTTCTTTGTGAAAGAAAAAGCTTGTAACTTGCTTATGAAATAAAAAAAATGAAATAAATGAAGAATGAATTAAAATTTGGGTTAAAGGCAACATGTTTGGAAGTTTAGAGATTAATTAAACTCTTGACTAGTTTAATTAATCAAATCAAGGGCTTAAATGGAGAATTGATAAGTTTTGAGACTTAATTGAGCTTGGAATTAGTTTAATTAATCAAATCAAGGGTTTAATTGGAGAATTGATAAGTGTTTAGACTTAATAGAACTTGGAATTAATTTAATTAATGGAATCAAGGACTTAATTGAAGAAATATCAAAGTTTGGGGTTTAATTGAGGTCCAAATTGCAAAAATTAAAATCCAAGGACTAGCTTGAAAATAGCACGGAAATGAAAGGATCCAATTACATTTTAATCAGGGGCTTGATTGCAAAATTACAAGAATTCCAAGGACCAAATTGAAAGCAGCCTTTAGAATTGGAAAACGGAGTCGTTTTGCAGGCGACCGTTCGCTCGTCCTCTTCCTCTGCAACGGCTCTGCCATTAAAGGTAGAGACGCTTCTTCATTGAATGGAACGCCCCACGCCATTACTGCCGACTGTTATCACCACCGGGGCTGTCTCTGGCCTTATAAAAGCTGGGCAAAGGCAACCTTGCGCAGGGGGAGGGACAGGAACAGAAAGGAATAAAAAGAGAGAGGAATTGGCAGAGTGAACAAAAAGAAGGAAAACATAGAGTATATAGGAAAGAAAAAGAACAAAAAAACAGAGAATGAACTGGAGGGCATAACACAGGGGAGAAGACGGTCAAGTAAAAAATAAACAGAGAACCAGGGAGCGAACATAGAGAAAAAGAAAAATGAAAACCAGGGAGGAGGAAACACACATAGAACAAAGGAGGATAGAAAACACAGAGAGAGAACCAAGAAACCAGAAAAAAAAAGGAACAAACACAGGTGACACAAGAAAAAAGAACAGAGCAAACATAGTAGAGAGAGAGAGAGAGAGAGAGAGAGAGATTAGAGAAGAGGAAGGAACCTATAAAAGTAAAAAGAAGATAGAAAGAAAGAAGACTAGAGGAAGAACAAGAGGAGGAGAAAATAGCATTAGCCGGCCAGCCCTCCATCACCTTCATCTTCATCTTCAACTGCAGCAACAAGTAAGCTGTGTTTTCCCTCTCTACATTTTAATTACATGTTCAGCAACAAGTAAGCTGCATTTTTCCTCTCTGCATTTTAATTACATGTTCCTGTAACAGGCGTGTGTGAGCAGTTCACGCACGTCTACAGGTAAAAAGCAATGGCCAGCCGGGTCAAGTCTGTGACTCGGCTAGGCCTGCTAGGTCCAGCCCAGCCCACATGGGCTGAGCTGGACCTAGCCCTAAAAAATAAATAAAAATAAAAAAGGATAAATAAAAATAAAAATAGAAATAAAAAAATAGAAATAGAAATTGCATACATTAGAAATAAGAAAATAAATGTGTTTTTATTGATTTTATTCACTGATGCCAGAATAAAAAAAATGATTTTAATGATTTTTTTAGCTACAAATTTTTACCAATGCTAGAGGTGGAATTATCGTAGTAAAATTTTTACCAACACCAGAGTTGAAATTATTCGTAGTTGAGTTACCAACGCCGGAGTTGGAATTACCCGGAATGGAATATTTACCAACACCAGCATTGGAAGTATCTGTAATTAAATATTCACTGACGCCAGAGTCAGGAATATTACTAGTGAATTGTCATAACACAAATAAACAAAAATTTTAGCAATTTAAGACAAGATTAGCAATGCAGCTGACCTCAGGTAAGGTGCGCTAGGGGTGCTAATACCTTTCCTAGCCACAACCAGTCCCGCACCATAGAATCTCTTCTGACCAGTCAGGTTTCCTAGTGACCATAATACTAGGTGGCGACTCCTTAAACGAGACCTTTCCCCATCAAAGAACAAGATGCCAGAAATCTGTTCTTTTCAAAAGGATAATTTTTAGGGACGTCGCGATGTCGGGTTGGACACTTATAAAAAAAAAAACCTATAAAGAGTTCAAGAAAAACAAGGAGAAACAGAGGGATTATGGAGGAGAAGAAGGATTGATCAATCAAGTTTGAATTGATATGAAACCACTTGGTAAGGCACTCTAAACACCCAATCTTTATATTACTAAAACACTCGGGGAAAAGTGTAAACGCCTAAAATTTAAAAATTAGGGTTTATATGGAATTGAAAACTTGAAGGGTGTTTTGACATAATTGGTTGTGATAGTTTGTAGAAAATTTGAGTTAGAGAGATTACAAGATGAAAAACATAAAGAATTAAATAAAATATGAAATCCTTAAATCTTAAAATTAGGGTTCTTGAAGATAATTTAGGGAAAATTATTGTAGGGAAAAGTGTAAACCCCTAAAACTTAGAAACTAAGGTTTATATGGAATTGAAAAATTGAAGGGTGTTTTGACATAATTGGTTGTGTTAATTTATAGAAAACTTGAGTTTGAGGGATTACAAGATGAAAAAAATAAAGAATTCAATAAAATATAAAATCCCTAAATCTTGAAATTAGGTTTCTTGAAGATAATTTAGGAAAATTAGGCTTATTATGAAAATATATCTAGATTTCGTTAGTATAAGGCTTGATTGTGAAGAATATATTGACTTATTGAAGAAACAACCCCACACCTTAGAGATATAGGTTTAACCAAGACAAGGATTCTTGGTGTGTATTCTTTGTTGTAAATTTATGCATGTTTATTGATAAGTGAATATCTTTGATGAATTATATGTAGTTATTTGCATGAAATCTTGATGAAAGATTGAATTTCTTGAATTCTTGAATTATACGATTTTGAGAAATTTTGGGGAAGAAATTATGATTTCTTGATGAAATTTTATGAATATGGAATAAAATTAAGTATAATTTCGTGAAATATTGGAAAAGAAAACCCTTATAGATGATAGGGATTTAATCCTCATGAGTTTAATGGGAAAAAGGGAGTTTGTAGTAATTAAGAGTATGTCCTTAAAGAATCCATCATTTGGTGTGTTAAGTATAAAATTTGTATGAGATTAAGTTAATCTTAAAAGGAAATAAGAACAAAATATTTCAAGGATGAAGGTTCGACTACAGAGAAAGGAAAGAGGAAATGTTTTAAAAGCCAAAATGGGCTAATTGTTTTGAAAAATGACTAGATCGTATTGGCTACTATTTTGCGATGGCTCGATTTTGTGTTTTGACTTTTTCTTTATTTTCTTTTATTCTTTTAGGTTATTTAAAGAAGATGGGTGATTGTTATATGAAAACAAAAAGCATAATATGTGTGTATGCATGAAATAAGCTTACATGATAACATTGTTTATATTGGAATGTTAAGAGTTGGAACCTTAAGTTTAATATGAGATAATGTAAGAAAACATGTATTCATGAGTAAAAAGTACTCAAATTGTTAAAAGAATATTGAGAAGTACATTCTTGATATTTAAAGAGTGAATTTGATGTAAGACCTTGGGTGATGCAAGAGAGGCATTAATTGCAAAATCCTAGGCAATTGGGACAAGAACAATTAGAGGAATATGTATATGCTCATCACCTCAACTTCCTTAGTTTACAACATTAATTCAATGATTAATTTCTAAGTTGTACTTTGATAAGGAGATGTTTATGCAAAGTAATGAAATGATTAAAGACATGAAATCTTGTTAAATGTGTACTTTAAATTGTGTTATGTGTATGAAAGCTGGCTATATGAGTGGTGTTTGGAATGATGAACTATAAAATTGTCATGTGTTTGTGTAGTTGTGTTAAAACCAACCCTACAATGGAAAACTTAGTTTGTGAACTTATGTTGAAAACGTGTATAAATGAAATGTGTTTATGGAAGCCTGCCATATGAGTGGGGCTAGCTTTATTGGTCGTTGAAGGACATATTAAAAAACGATTGAACAAGGGAGCCTACCACATGAGTAAGGCCAGGTTTATGGTTCTTAAAAGACATAGAAAATGTATTTGAGTATGGGATCCAACCATATATGTGGGGATTAAAACGAATACTTCGGGTCGGCCATAAAAAATAGGGACTTAATCATTAAGTTAAGATATCAACCATAAGTATGAGGATATTTGTCAAATATGAGATAAACGTGTAAGCGAAATTAAAAAAGGTATTGGTATACATTTTGAGCAAGATTGTCTTATTAGAATTTGAATTGTTTATACGATTAAATAGATTTACAGTTAACTAAAAGTCAAGATATTTATCTTGGAGTGAAGAGCTTGTTTTGTTTAAAGTTAATTACTGGTGTAAGAATACCAAATTCAGGTCTAAGATTATATGATATGTGTTGGTCAGGAGTTTCGAGGTTTTAAATATTGTAGACTAATTAGAATATTTCTAGAAAGGGCATTTGAAATGCCTAAAGAAAATTTAGAATTTTGTAGTTAACTCAAAATCCAAATTTAGGATTGATACAATGCTATGTTACCACCAATGGTTAATGATATAGTGTGAAATTTAACTATTATCCTTTTTATTTTGTTTGTTTTATTTTTGACAAGTTCATTATATGCTTCTCAAAACTAAATGGCTTATTTTGTGTAGTTGTAAGACTTTCTTAATAGATTTTATTTAGCTGTAGGATTTTCATGATTTATGATATTCATAAAAATCATGAGAGTTTGTAATAAACAAAATAATTAAACTATTATGAATTATTATTTGTCTATGCTGAAGTTGTCAGTGTTGGATAGGGGTGAGTAATAAAACCGAGAAACCGAGAAAAAAATAAACAAAAAAACCGAACCGAAAAAATAAACCGATTAAACCAATTATTTTTTTAAAAAAAGTTCGGTTCGGTTTCAGTTTAAGAAACCTGAAACCGACCAAACCCCAACCGAACCGAACCAGTTCAGTTAAGGGGTACTATAAATACAAAATTTCTTAACCTTAGTAAGCAATACTCGTCCTCTGCGTCCAGCCGCCCCCTCTCAACCCTCACAAATTCACAGAATCACAATTCATTGATTCAGTGTTCACAGATCTTTCATCTTTCTTAAGTCTCAAACTATCAATCTTAAAATCTCTCACATTCTCAGTCGTCCAGCAGCCCCCTCTCAACCCTCACAAACCAGATAAAAAATAATCAATCTTCATATCCATTCTGCTGAGTCCTTGACTCTACAAATCTGGACAAACCAGCCATATCCCTCTCCCAGTCTCCCACACGGGCATGACACCCAACCCAACTCGACCTAACCTCCAGATCTAGCAAACTAGTCACCTCCCTCTCTCACACTCGATCTGACCTTGAATCTTGTCACATCAGGTATGATTTTTTTTTCTGTCAATCTTTATTTTAAAAAAAAACATATGCTCTGTAGTGTGATCTGTGTATTTGAGATTTGTGAACACTAGAGCTCAATAGTTATAAGATCTTATCCAGTAAGTAACTCTCTTTTACGTTTTTATATGGTTTTTTGAGTGCTGGGTTTTGTTTGTTTTAGATGGTTGTGTACTGGCGTTGATAAAGTTTAGATTTTTGGATCTGGGTAGTGTTTTTTTGGATGATTGTGCTTTGTGTGTTGAAAAAGGTGGGATTTTTAAGGGTCATGTGCGTGTTGGTGTATTTGGGCTATTATGAAACAATAATTTAATGTGAGTTGGACATGTTTGAAGATGAAAGGTGTTGCGTTTTTATCTGTTTAATCCTGCAAACTCGGAACTATGAGGGCTTGTTTGTGTAAATCCTGCAAACAGATTAATGCTTGCAAAAATAAAGATTCTTCTAGCTTTCGCATAGATTTGCTGAGAAGCAGTTGCGGGCGGTGGGGGATGTTGAGGTACATTTCTTGACTTCAGATAAATCTTAGAAATAATTGAATCACTATGGCAAACTTAAGCTAAGAGTGCTAGACATTGCAACATGCTATTCATCAAGTTATTGCTTCACCTAAACAAATAGCCATCCATAGCTCAAAAACGTTTACAGTGTATAGACTAGGATTCTTCCAGAGTTGATTTTGTCAATCCGCAACCAAATTAATCTTGGACATGGCAAGAGTCATCTGCTTATTTTGATTTTTTCAATCCGCAACCAAATTAATCTTGAACATGGCAAGAGTCATCTACTTATTATATTCTCTTGTCGATAATGTTTTGGTTTCTAGGCAGCAGTACCTAGCATTCTTGAGATAACTGACGAGCTCTTCTTCAAGAGAACTATCAACATCCTAGCTTGCATTATTGTGAAGTTAGGAATCAATTAGCTACGAATTCTGTCTAACAAAAATCAAAACTGCATTCATGTAGTTTCTATTTTCTGATTAACAAAAGGCCATAAACATAAGTTGTTTTCCATCTATTGTAAGTGTAGCAGCCGCTTTTCTTTCATTTCCCTTCAATGGATCACCGAAACAGATTAATCCTGCGAACTCGAAACCATGAGGTTGTGTAGTCCATTGGTTTGCTTGCAAATGTTTTGTTATTTGTTTCTTTGCACTTAACCTATTTTTGGTAGAATGGATTGGAAAGTAATTGATGTTGTGAAAGGAGGAAATGATGTTCCTGTGATGGAAAGAAGTGGGAATCATTTGAACACATCTAATGTAAAGTGTTTTATTTGATCTGAGAGTAAGATTTTTTCTTCCCGCAATTTCCAAGTGCAGTGTTATAACTTTTTGTTTTTAATGTTACCTTGAGTCAAGTAACTTACACCTTTTATTTTGTTTTTATGATTTATTAATTAAATTGTTTGCAATCATTTAACATGTCTAATTTTTTATTTTGTAGAATTTAGTGAAAAGTTACATGTAGAATCAGATGATAATTAGTTCAGAAGTTACTTTGATGGTAAAACACTACTTTTTATTTTTATATATTCTAATTTATTTTATCATGTTATAATTTTAAATCTTGATTTCAAGGTTTTGATGTCAATGGTATTACAGAATAAAAGTGCAATGTTCTTGTCATCTTGATGTGCTTTTTGATTGGGAAGATGTGCACAATGAAGATTTATATTTTTTACATTAAGTGTTTTATTTTTTATGGCAATGTTATTTGTTGTTTCTTTTTAAGCCCTTTTAAAGACAATGCTTTGTAATTTTAATTTTAATTT